>Ga0207421_10001392_pt1 | contig 31106 bp, 32 predicted proteins | sample SodLakKL_010_SED_4_FD_187542 | JGI IMG/M metagenome (GOLD analysis project Ga0207421, IMG submission 187542) | Alkaline sediment microbial communities from Lake Tanatar, Kulunda Steppe, Russia - 8KL_010_SED (SPAdes) (version 2) | ecosystem: Environmental > Aquatic > Non-marine Saline and...
AAATGATCTGCGCAAATTAAAAACCCCCTTAGTTTTTTTACTTTCTGGTTACAGTTTAACCGGAAGTTGTAAGGGGAGTTTTATGCCTATGTTAAGTTTATGTTAAAGAAAAAATAAAGGAGAAAAAACGGATACCCGGAAATAATAAAAATAATTTACCGGTACAAACAATAAAAGGATCTACCGAAAGACAGTAGACCCTGAAGGGGTTTTTTAAATGGTATTCTGGGACCCTTAACTGTAAAAAAACCTAAAGCAATATTTAATTCAATGCCTGCTGGCAAAGGGTTCTGTGTTTGTTCTTTTTTTACTTCTTGACCTCAATCAGCACTCAGCTATTCTCAGCACTCTCGGTGCTACAATATTTGTGGTATTTTCCCTGCCCCATTCTTTCTCTTCTCAGCCCCGCAGGATTCTGGGAGAATATTTCTGGGGAACAGTAATCGGAATCCTTGCCCATTACATAGTCCTGCTCCCCGGGACTTTTTCCTTTCCCGCAATCTTAATTGGCGCACTTGCAGCAGGAGTAACCCTTTTTTTCATGGCAGCAACCAATGCAGAGCATCCGCCTGCAGCAGGGCTTGCCGTTGGTTTGATTTTTAATCCCTGGGCGTTAGACACCCTTTTTGTAATATGGGGAGCCATAATTTATCTTTCTATAATGCGATATGCGCTGGGGCACTGGTTGATTGATCTTACAGAAATCCCGAACCTTAAAAAGAAATTTTATAAGGAGAGAAAGAGTCCTTAGGAATAGCCATGCGGCAGGTAATAAGGGGATCCACAATCTGGCTAATCTGCAGGTCACAAAGCAGGCTCATCAACATCCCCACTTCATTGTTGGTCAGATTTGTTCTCTCTTTAAGGAAGGCATGGGTCCAGTCCATGGTAACTTTTGCCGCTTCCTCCAGGTTTTCCGCAGACCCAATAATGTAAAAATGGCTTTCTGTCTCCAGGATAGGAGTGGGCAATTCTTTCCCCTTTAAAACATTTACCTTGACTGTTACTCTTCCCGCTACTTCAACCCCGCAGAAAAGTACCTCCCCATCCGCCTGCAGGGCATGTAAATCTCCCATGGAAAGCAGCCCCCCTTCCTGCCAGACCGGAAGGTAAAGCCTTGTTCCTTTTCTGATCTCTTTGGTATCCATGTTACCTCCATGCGTTCCAGGGGTTCCACACGGTATTTTTTCCTCAGACGGCGCAACTCCGATCACTCCTACCATTGGTTTGATCGGAAATTTTAAATCCTTGTTGAATTCTGCCCAGCCGTCTTTTATGGGGATAATCCGGGTTTCTGAACCATCGAGAAGGTGGGGAATGGCACCCATGTCAGCAACTGCAGTCATTACGCCGAATTCAGCAGTTTCAATATCCAAAATGTCCACTACCAGTACATCACCCTTTTCGGCTCCACCAACGGCAAGAGGCCCGGTAGCTGGATTTATTGTAGACCAGTCGGCACTTTCAAATAGTTGATCTTCCGTTTCAATCTGGTTGCTAAAACAATCCCTGGTCTCAAAAACAGCAACTGAACCCCGTTTCACAGTTTCTACAGGTTTATTGTCCGGAGAAAAAGAATAAATTGAATCGCTTGCTTTAATTTTTACCATTGTTTCCCCATCCTTTCTTTTTTCTTTTATTAATCCTCAAGGCTTTTTTATTATATTCGGGGTTGGGTGCTTTTACCCTGCATTTTTGACTTCACTCGGGAAAGGAGGTTTTCCCATGAATCAACAGCCCTGGTGGCAAAAAGGAGTTATCTACCAGATTTATCCCCGTTCTTTTCTCGACACCACTCACAATGGCATTGGTGACCTGAAGGGAATTATTAGAAAACTCGATTACCTAAAAACACTTGGAATAGGAGGTGTCTGGCTCTGCCCTATCTTTCCTTCCCCCATGTACGATTTTGGCTACGACACTTCGGATTATTATGATATTGAACCCCTTTTTGGCTCCATGGAGACCTTCGAAGAATTACTTTTAAAAGCCCGGGAGAAAAAAATCCGCATTCTCCTGGACCTTGCTTTAAATCATTCCTCTCATCTCCATCCCTGGTTTGTTGAATCGTCTTCTTCCCGGAACGATCCCAAAGCAGACTGGTATATCTGGGCAGACCCCCGGCCCCTGAAAAGGCCGCCCAACAACTGGAAATCTGTTTTTGGTGGCCCTGCCTGGACCTGGTCGGAGCAAAGAAAACAATTTTATCTCCACTCTTTTCTCCCCGAACAGCCCGATTTAAACTGGCGTAATCCCGAAGTAAAAAAGCAGATCTTTAAAATCCTCCACTTCTGGCTGGAAAAAGGTGTGGACGGCTTCAGATTGGACGTGGTTGATTTTTATCTTAAAGATGAAAAATTAAGGTCCAATCCTCTTCGCCTTGGCCGCCGCCCATATGAAATGCAAAAACACATTTATGATAAAAATCGTCCGGAAAATATAGAAATAATGAAAGAAACCCGCGCCCTTTTAGACCACTACCCGGAAAAAATGGCCCTGGGAGAGGTTGCTGAAAGGAATACAAAAATTGCAGCCTCTTATTATGGCCCTGAAAATAACGGTCTCCATTTAAATTTTAATTTCAACTTCCTGGAACAGCCCTGGAAAGCAGCAGCTTTCCAAAAAGCTATCGAAGAATGGGAAAACCTCCTCGGCCCTGAAAACTGGCCGGTGTATACCCTTTCCAATCACGACGTACCCCGGCATTTTTCCCGATATGGCAATTGTTTAGGGCGGGCAAGGGTTGCAGCGACCTTGCTTTTAACCCTGAGGGGAACCCCTGTCCTCTATTACGGGGAGGAAATTGGCATGCCTCAGGGTAAAATTCCCCGTTCCAGGATCCTCGACCCCGTTGGAAAGCGGTACTGGCCTTTTCATCCCGGGCGGGATGGTTCCCGAACTCCAATCCAGTGGACTGGTGACAGAAATTCTGGTTTCACCCCTTCCAATCCCTGGCTTCCCGTTAACCATGATTATAAAAGGGTTAATCTTGCAGCTCAAAAAAAGGATCCCAATTCTCTTTTCCACTTTTACCGGGGTTTAATAAATTTTCGTAATAACTCCATGGCTCTGCAAAGAGGGGAAATTCAGTTCCTGGATCTTAAAAATCCCCAGATATTGGCTTTTAAACGCCAGGACCCAGTAGAAAGCCTTTTAATCATCCTCAACTTTTCCTCCAGAAAACAACCCGTAGTTCTCCCCTCTGAATTTTCAGGGGCAAAGCTGGTTTTTTCCTGGAAAAAGGATAATATCGAAATGCAAAAAAACCAGCTTAAACTTCCACCTAGTGGTCTGGGCATATTTAGGGAATAATTCAAACCGGATTAAAGGGATTAGCATAAATAAGAAGAATTATTAACTATAAACATAATAACAGAAGGAGGAGTTCGCTGTGAATATTGAAGAAGCCGTAAAGGGAGCCGTTAATTTTGAAAGAAAAGGTGTTTCTTTTTACATGGAACTTGCTTCTCAAACCGAAAACCGTCTGGGGCGTCGCCTTTTTTACACCCTGGCCAAGGAAGAAGTTGAACACATCCTGATAATTGATGATATTCGCCGAAAACTTGATCGTGGCGAGGAGCTGGGAAAAGCTCCTCTCATGAAAACTACAATTGAAGATCAAATGAAACAATTCTTCAGCGCCTTTAATGCTGAACAGTTGCAGGAGAAAAACGCAAGCAACCTTGACGGCTATGAATTGGCAATGGAAATAGAGAATAAAGGTTATGAAATGTATGATAAGTTTTTAAATGAAGCCGAGGATGAAAAAGCCAAAACCTTTTTCCAGAAAATGAAGGAAGAAGAGAAAAGGCATTTTGATGCTCTGCAGAATGTCTATTACTACCTTACCAGTCGCGACCATTGGCATTCAGAAACCGAAAGTGAAGTATGGAACTGGATGGTTTAAACTCCGGATTTTTCCGGAGTTTTTTTTACCAAAAAACCCTTTTTCTGCCCGGGAAAAAGCCTGTTAAATCCTTAAAAATCTCTATTTTCCTTGTCCTATAAAAACTATTAAAATAAGATCTTTCTCGCCCCTCCTCGAAATTAATTTATGCCAATTGCTAAAAAGGTTTGGTAAATTGCGCGAAAGTTGTTCGTGGAGAAGGCTGGCTTTTGTTTGGAAAAATCCTGGTCCTGGGAAGCCTTTGCTCTAAAAAAATAACAGTTCAGCAGGGTAAAAGCCCAAAAAAGCTAGGGGTAATGATGAAAACATCTGCAGTCATTTCCCCCATTCGGCGGCGGAACAGTCTGGAGCTGCATGATAGCAACTCGAAAAGGTGGCTGGAAATAAAAGAGAGGGGCCTCTGCCCCTCTTTTTTACTTTTCTAAAAATTTTATTATCTCCCGCATGAAAGCCGGAAGATCAGCCGGTGTGCGGGAAGAAATTATGTTATAGTCAACGACAACCTCTTCGTCAACGAAATCTGCCCCACCGTTTTTCAGGTCATCTTTAATTGCTGCAAAAGAGGTCATTTGATGGCCGGATACTATATCAGCAGAAATCAAAACCCAGCCCCCGTGACAGATTGTTGCTACTAGTTTTTTCTGGTAATAAAGGTCCTGGACAAGTTTCAAAATATTTTCCTGCCTCCTGAGGCGATCGGGAGCCCAGCCTCCAGGAACAATTACCCCATCAACCTTGGAAATTTTAATGTCCTCTGGTTTGGCATCTACTTTTACTGCCATTCCCTTTTTCCCCATGTACTCTTCTTTATTTCCCACAACTGAAACCCGGACGCCCTCTTCTTTAAGCCGGAGCAAAGGATACCAAAGTTCGATATCTTCAAATTCCGCCTCAGCAAGAACTAAAACGTGTTTCCCCTGCAAACGCATTTTAACCCTCCTTGAGAACTTTTATTGCTTTATTCGCATAAAAAAAGGAGATTCCTTCCTTCTGGCAAAAAAAGTGGAAAAAGCAAATGAGATGGTGTATCCTGATAATAGAAAGGGGGCTCATAAAATGGTTGATTTCAAAGAGTTACAGGGGAAAATCAAGGAAGCCATGGACACACTTCTCCAGGCCGCCAGTTTGAGAAAAGGCGACATCTTCGTCCTGGGGTGCAGCAGCAGTGAAATCCTTGGCGAAAAAATAGGTTCCGCTTCCAATCTCGAAGTTGCGGAACACATTTTTCAAATAATATATGAAGAAACCCAAAAAGCTGAAGTATTTATTGCTGTCCAGTGCTGCGAACACCTGAACCGGGCCCTGGCAGTAGAAGAAAAATGCGCTCGAAAATATAACCTGGAGGTTGTCAATGCCATTCCTCATTTAAACGCCGGGGGAGCAACAGCAACTACAGCAATGGCCAGGTTAAAAAATCCGGTCCTGGTGGAGAAAATTCAGGGCCATGCCGGAATGGATATTGGTGATACCTTTATCGGAATGCACCTGAAACCGGTGGTTGTGCCGGTTCGGGCACCCAGCCTTTCTATAGGGTCAGCCCACCTTACAATGGCCCGGACCCGCCCCAAATTGATTGGTGGGGAAAGAGCTAAATACTCTTAGGATTACTACGAAAAAACCGGTAAAAAATCATCCCAAAAACAAAACCCCCTATATGGGCCCACCAGGCAATCCCTCCGTAAACCGCTCCCATACCCAGGGCCAGGGTCCCGTAATATAACTGAATTATAAACCATGCTCCAATGTACAAAAAAGAAGGGACCCGGAAAAAATAAGGAATAAAGATAATCGGAATTACAGCAGTAACCCGGGCCAGGGGAAATAAGAAAAGGTAAGCACCCATTACCCCAGCGATTGCTCCTGATGCTCCAATTGTTGGAACCATTGAAGCAGGGTTAAAGATAATGTGAAAAAGACCCGAAAAAACTCCTGCAGCAAGGTAAAAAAGCAAAAAGGAGAAATGGCCAAGGCGGTCCTCCACATTATCTCCAAAAAGCCCCAATATCCACATGTTCCCTACCAGGTGACCAATATTGCCGTGCAAAAACATGGAACTAATAAGGACTGAAAATTCCGGGGGGATTGAAGTAAGAAAGATCCTTGGAACAATCCCGTAAGTATAAAAAAACCTCATTAGTTCCATCTGGGAAAACTGAGTTTGCCAAACAAAAATCCCCACGTTAATAATAATCAAAAACCAGGTAATAACAGGTATTCGTCTGCGGGGAACATCATCTTTAATGGGAATCATCCTGTAGGCCTCCCAGGTAAGATAAAATATACTCTAATGTTTCTTCCCAGTGGGTTTCCATTACCAGATGTCCCCCGCCGGGAATTATTTTGAGTTCATAGCTCGAAAAAAATTTTAATTCATCCTGATCTGCAGGAGGTGGAACCCAGGTATCCTCCTCCCCCCAGATAAAAAGAACTTCTTTTTCAATTTTACCGGGTAATTTCGCCTGACTTTTCAAGTTATCCGCCGTCATTTTAAAAAGAAATTCCAAAGCCCCTGGCCTGGCCAGGGGTTCATAATATGCAACAAATTCTTCCGGAGTTGGGGGCCGACCATATGCGGAAAAAAGGATCTCTTCAACCCGGTCCTCGTTCAGGAAAAAACTTCCCATTACCCATCCGCCAAGTTTCCTTATCGGGCGGAGGCGAAAGACATTGAACCAAAAACCCGTTTCCCTTTCCCCGATAGCGGGGGCTAAAAGAACCAGCCCGGCAATTTCTTCTCCATTTTTTGGTTCTACCATCTGCAGGGCAACTCCCCCACCCATGGAATGGCCAAAAACATACCAGGGTTTAGCTGGATTTTGCTCCTTCCAAAAACCCCACAGGATCTCCGCATAGCCTGCCCGGGATAAATCCAGTTCTTCTTTCCCCGGGCTCTGCCCAAAAGCAGGCAGGTCGACGGCATAAACCTCAAAACCCGCCTCGGCAAGAGCGGGGGAGATTTTTCGCCAGCTAAAAGTTGAACCTCCCAGCCCGTGGATTAAAAGTAGGCTGCCCCTGGCATCAGAAGCAGCCGGCCAGTATTCGAAATAAAGCTCGAGTTCTCCTTCCCCAAACCAATCACCCATGGCTGCCTGGAGGGGAAAGGAAAGAAGGAAAATCAAAAAAACAAAAAGAATTGGCTTTTTCATTTCTCTGCCTCCACTCCCTAACGGAAGTTTTTAAACCTGCTTCCTTCTTTTTTCAATAAATCGAATTAAAATTAAACCGATCTCAAAAAGCAAATACAGAGGACCTACCATAAGCAATTGGGAAAAAAAGTCGGGAGGAGTGAGCACGGCAGAGACAATAATAATTATTAAAACCGCATATTTTCTAATTCTGGCCAGGGACTCGTAAGAGACCGCGCCCAGAATACCCAGGATTAATAAAACCAGCGGTAACTGGAAAACAATGCTGAAAGCAAAATGAAAGCGGGAGAAAAACCCCAGGTAGTTCTGGAATGTAAACATCGGAATCAGCTCTTCTCCGGCAAATCCCAGGAAAAAATTAATTGCCAGGGGGAAAACAACAAAATAGCTGAAAACAAGCCCCAGGTAAAAAAGGAACCCTATGGCTAAAAACGAGGGGATAAGAACCCTTATCTCTTCTTTGTAAAAACCCGGTAAAATAAAAGCCAGGATCTGATATAAGATTATGGGCAGAGAAAAAAATAATCCCGCTGTAAAAGAAAGGCGGAGGTTTGCCAAAAACGCTTCGGGAGGTGAAAGATAAACCAGGGAAAGATCGAACGCTGGCAAAAGTATAATCCCACGAAGAAAGTCAACAAAAATAAAACAAATCAGGCTAAACCCGAAAACAAAGACTACAATAACGAATAAACGGTAGCGGAGTTCCTCCAGGTGTTCGATCAGGGACATCTTAGTTATTTCATCCACTTCCATCCCTCCGCGCCGCAATCATTTTTTCTGCTCGCCGGAAATCTTCAGGAGTATTAACATTAAAAAAAGAAATAGTATCCAGATTAAACCCCGCAAAATCTTCCAGCGTCACCCTTCTTACTTCGGGTTGCCTGGCAATCTCCAAAAGCTTTAAAGAATTTGTCTCAAGGTTCTCCCTGATCTGTCCTACAAGGTCTTTATGGTAAAAACTATGCAATGGATGGGGCCCATCCTCTAAAACAGGAACAACTCCCTTATAACCCGAGGTCAAAACAAAAAGAAATTTTACCAGCTCTGGCTGAATAAAAGGCATGTCGCACCCACAAAAAAAAGACCAGCCGGTTTTGCTTTCCATCAGGCCAGCCACAATGCCCCGGAGAGCGGACGGCGGATAGGACAAATCGTCATTTACAGCTTTTACCCCGGGTATTTCTATCCTCTGTTCGGGCCTTTTTACTATAATTATTTCACCAACAACAGGTTGCAGGGCCTGAACAGTCCAGGAAATTAGTTTTTTACCCGCCAGATCTAAACTCCATTTACTCCAGCCCATCCGGCGACTGCTTCCCCCTGCAAGAATAACTCCGGTGACGTCTTCCAGCCTGTTGAAATCCATTTTCTATTCTTCCTGTTTATTTTCCGGGGGTTCCTGTTTTTCCTGTTTTTCTTGTTTTTCTTTCTTTTCTTTCTTTTCCTTCTTTTCTTTCTCTTCTACTTCTTCATCCTCATCATCATCGTCGAGGCTTCGTTGAAAATCCTTGGAAGCACTCCGGAATTCTCGCAGGCCACGGCCGATGGATTTACCAATTTCAGGTAACCTTTTGGGCCCAAAGATTAACAAAACCACAACCAGGATTAATAAAAGCTCGGGAACACCAATTCTACCAAACATTTCTTTTCATCCTTTCCTGCAAATTGTATTAGAAAAAGTTACAAAAATTAAATAACCTAAAAGCTTGCAGAAGCTATTCCAATTTTTCTTCTTATTATTAATTCGTTTACATCCTCCTAACTCCTTTTTTGCCCTGCGTAATTTTTGGGAAGGATTTTCCCTTCTTTCCTAAAATTATTCTAAATTAAAGGGGGGAAATAAATGTCCCTATTCCAGCTTGAAGGCGTTTCAATAAAAATTCAGGACCAGCTTGTCCTCGAGAAAACCGACCTAACCATTTCACCAGATAATATTATCGGGATCTCAGGCCCCAGCGGAGGCGGAAAAACAACTTTTCTTAAGATCTTTAACCGCCTCTGGGAACCCACTACTGGAAAGGTCTACTTTGAAGGAAAACCCCTGACAGGTCTTGAACATACCCTGCTCAGGCGGGAGGTTATTCTTCTCTTTCAAGAGCCCCTCTTATTCGGACCCAGTATTCAGGATGACCTGCTTTACCCTTTTTCCCTGTCCCGTTTTCAACAGGAACCCCCGGGAGAAAAATTGCTCAAAAAAACCCTGGAGGCAATGTCCCTCCCCTTGTCTTACCTGGAAAAAGATAGTTCAGAGCTATCTGGAGGCGAAAAACAGCGGGTAGCCATAGCCCGAAGCCTCCTGCTAAAACCAAAGGTCCTTCTCCTTGACGAGCCCACTTCAGCCCTCGACCGGGATTTGAGCGACTCTCTCCTGGATTGTATTTTGCATGTTCATAACCCCCGGTTGATATTGTTCATCTCCCACGATCAAAAACTTCTGGCCCGGGCCAGTTCCCATCTTCGCCTTGAAGATCACAAATTGGAAAAAATGGGGGTTTAATGATGAGTGTTGATATACCTTTATCAGGAATGATCTTGGCCTACATTCTTTTTTTCCTTGTCTTTGGCCTTTCTCAACTTAACCGGCTTAAATTAACCAAAGACCTCATTGTCTCAACAATCCGAATGACGCTGCAATTAATCCTGGTTGGCTGGGTTCTGGTTTATATATTCGAGTGGGAATCTCCCATTATTATAACCGGAATTTTCCTGGTCATGGTCTTTTTTGGGGCCTGGACAATAATGGAACGCTCCGGAGTTGCTTTTTTCCAGATCTTTTTAAGCCTTTTGGGAGCGCTTTTATTTGGAACTGGTTTCGTCCTGCTATTTTTCCTGCTTTTTATTGTTGGTGTAACACCCTGGTACAATCCCCAGTTTTTCATCCCGCTGGCGGGAATGATAATCGGTAATTCCATGAACGGAAGCACTCTCGCGGTGGAAAGGTTTTTTACCGGTGTCCGGGAGAGGAAACTGGAAATTGAGACCAAGGCAGCCCTTGGAGCCAATGCCAAAGAAGCTTCTCTGGAAATATTCAAACAATCCTATAAAGCTGCCCTGCTTCCCACCCTTTCTTCAATGACCGGTATGGGCATCGTTTTCCTTCCGGGCATGATGACCGGGCAGATTTTGGGCGGGACTCCACCTCTTGTTGCAATAAAATACCAGATAACAATAATGCTTGCTATCCTGGCCAGTGTTGCTCTTTCCAGTTTTATGGTTTTGCTTTTAGAACGCCGCTTCCTGTTTAGTCCACTTGATTTACCCCGCTATAACCTCTTCAAGAATAAAACGAAGAAATAAGGAGAAATTGATATGGTTAAAAATATTTCCTTGCTCTTGATAATAACCGCACTTCTGTTACTGCCGACCCCTGCAGGGGATATCTCTCCCACGGAAGAGAAAACGCAGGGAAGAGTTCTGCACGTGGGGCAACCCACTCCCACTGCAGAAGGTTGGGAAGAACAGGAAGTAATTATTAAAATTACCCGGGGGGTTTTTGCAGGAGAAACCGTATCCACCCAAAATTCTTTAAGCGGGAACCCCCGATTCGATATCAACCTGGAAGAAGGAGATCTGGTAATCCTGTCCCTGGAAAAAACCGATGGTTATCTGCAGGGTGTAAAGATAAATAATTTCGGCCGCCACCCCTTTCTTATTATTCTTGCCGCCATCTTTATTACCACCCTTATAATTATTGGAAAGAAAAAAGGTTCTCATTCTCTTGCCGCCCTGACAATAACCATTCTCCTGATTATCAAGGTTCTTTTACCACTATTATTACAGGGCTATAGCCCTCTGCCCCTGATCTCAATTTTCGCCATATTCGTTGCCGCCATTACCCTTTTAATTATTAGTGGTTTAAATTTAAAGACCCTTTCCGCTCTTCTGGGTATCGGGGGCGGACTTTTGGTAGCAGCAATCCTTGCTGTCCTTTTCGGGCAACTCAGCCAATTAACCGGTTTTGTCTCTCACGAAGCTCCGCTCCTGCAGTTTATCGGGGGAGCAGGTCTCAATTTAGAAGGTCTGCTTTATGGGGCAATTGTTCTGGGGGCCCTGGGAGCTATAATGGACGTGACCATTTCGGTTGCTTCGGGACTGGAACAGGTAAGCCTGGCCCAGCCCCGGGCCACAGTTGGCGAGCTATATGGTGCAGGTATTGCCATCGGCCGCGATATAATGGGAACCATGATCAATACCCTGATCCTTGCCTATGTCGGGGGCGCTCTTCCCCTGCTCCTTTTGCTGCTTGCAGAACAACCTTCCCTGCTTGGCCTTATAAATATGGACCTTATCGCTTCGGAAATTTTGAGAGCCCTGGCCGGGAGTACTGGCCTGATTTTTTCAATTCCCCTTACTGCCATTATCAGTGCAGCTTTTTTAAATAAGGAGAAAAAGTAAAAGAGAGGTCACCCAATCCCGGAATTGGGTGGCCCTCTCTGTGGTGGGGGGTTATTACCTGATTTTATGTGCTCCTTACTTTAAATTTCTACACTAGAAAAAATTTACCTGCAAAAATTTCATTAAAACATCACTTTACCCTATTACTACCTGTTTCCAATAACTTCCCATTATTAGAAGCCAGTTCCCGGTAATAAGAACAAACCCGGCGGGGGCTTCTTTTCTGAGTTACAAAATCCACTTGATATAAGCCAAAACGGGGGACATAACCTTCAGCCCATTCAAAGTTGTCCAGCAGGGTCCAGTAGAAATAACCCAAAACCGGAACACCCTCTTCCAGGGCCCGCCTTACCTGCTCCAGGTGAGAGGTTAAAAAGTCAATCTTTTCCTCATCAGAGCGAGGAATTCCGTTTTCAGTTATCATAACTGGCAGGGAATAATCCCTGTCAATTTTTTATAAGTCTGTAAAGACCCTCCGGGTAAATTTCCCAGCCAAGTTCATTCCTCGGAAGTTCCTCTTTTTCCACAGTTTTGGTAAAAAAAGTCGCAGGATTTTTCAGGGAAAGAGCCACCAAATCCCGGGAATAATAGTTCAGACCAAAAAAATCAGCCGCACCATTTTTAATTGTTTTGTTTACAAAGCGCCAGTTGAAAAAATAATCCAATAACCTGGAGGCATTCCGGACCGAAATTGAATGGGAAGCGGGGTTCATTATCCTGAGATGATGAGCTATCCCGGCAGCGGGGGCAGAAAGCTTATTTTTTTGATAAAAGTCATGCAGGTCCCGGTAAACCATTTCATTCGCTCCTGCCATGTTTTGCAAAACCTTGAGGGCTTTAAATAGTTTGCCCTTTTTTCCCGGCGGCCAGTTCCCTTCCAGGTACCCCTGGTAAACATAAACCGTAGGTTCGTTAATAATCACCCAGTACTTTACAAAAGGAGCAAACTCCCGGACAACCTTCCTGCAATATTCTCGAAAATAGGAGAGGTTTGAACTTTTTTCCCAGCCCCCCATTTTAGCAAACCAGGTGGGGTTGGTGAAATGGTGAAGTGTAACAACTGGTTCTATTCCTCTCTCCTGCAAACCCGCAAGAAGTTTCCGGTAGAAAGCAATTCCTTCCTCGGAAAATTCTCCAGGTCGCGGTTCAACCCTGGCCCATTCAATTCCAAAGCGGTAGGCATTGTCTTCCAGTTCGGAAAGCAAATCCAGGTCTTCCCGGTACAGGTGGTAATATTGGCAGGCTTTTAAAGGGGTTGAACTATCTTTTGTGTTGCCCCCTGCAGCCCAGTGGTACCAATCATGGTTGGTTAACCCTCCCTCTACCTGGGTCGCTGCAGTGGCAGTTTCCCATAAAAACCCTTCTGGAAACCCCATGGTTATCACCTCAAATTAATATTCCTTTGTATTCCAGTTTTTTCCCGCAACTTAAATTTTGTTTGCAACTCTGAACCTTTTGATAGTATAATTAACTTATCTGGTCCCTTCTGGAGGTGATTTTTATGAGCCTGAGACTCGAAGAAGAAGTTTCGATGGTAGAAGAAATGCTGGAGGAAGGCCGCCTGGAAGATGCTAAAAAATTCCTTAATCAGAATGCAACCAAAGCCGCTCACATTATCGACTACCTTCCCTTCCCTTTAATCGGTCCGGCCTTTAGACTGCTGTCTAAAAACAATGCCATTGAGGTTTTTGAAGAGCTCGAACCCGAAGATCAAACCCAGGTAATTGAAAGCCTTGGTACTGAAGAAGGGGCGAAAATGTTTTCGCACCTCCCCCCTGATGACCAGATTCAATTACTCGACGAAGTCCCGGCAAAAGTCGCCAAAAAACTTCTGGCCTCCCTGGGTAAAAATCAGCTGGATACTGCAATGACCCTTCTTGGTTACCCCCGGGGTAGCGCCGGGCGATTGATGACTCCGAATTACCTATCCTTAAAAAAAGAGATGACTGTCAAGGAAGCCCTGGACCGGATTCGCAGAGCAGGGCTAACCTCGGAAACTATTTACTATTGTTATGTCACCGACCGGGAACGGCATCTGGAAGGGGTTGTTTCCCTAAGGAACCTGGTAGTAGCCGAAACTGAGCAAATAGTCCAGGACCTCATGGATCCCGAGGTAATTGCCGTTAACACCCATGACAAACAGGAACTTGTGGCCCGCCTTCTTGGTGACCTCGACTTTCTCGCTATCCCGGTTGTTGACAAAGAAAACCGGCTGGTGGGGATCATTACAATTGACGATGCCATTGATGTCCTGGAGAAAGAGGAAACAATGACTGCTTACTCTTCTGTTGGTGTTACACCAGTAGAGCAGGAAGGACTCCGCAGTTTGAGGTTAATCGAAGGCCCGATGACACAATCCCTGCGGGTCAGGTTGCCTTTCCTTCTGATAACCCTGGTCGGGGGGATGGTAGCAGGACGGTTAATAGGAGCATTTGAGCAAACTCTGGAAACAGTTGTGGCCCTGGCCTTTTTCATTCCCGTTATTATGGATATGGGCGGGAATGTCGGAACTCAGTCCTCTACGATTTTCGCCCGGGCCATTGCCCTGGGGCAGATAAAGCTTGACAGTTTCTGGTCTTACTTGCTCCGGGAAGGCCTTGTTGGCCTGGCCCTTGGTTTGTTAATCGGAATTGGAGGAGGGCTATTCGCCTGGGTATGGCAGGGAGATATTAATATCGGGATTGTAGTTGGGCTTTCCCTGATCTTTACCATGGTCCTGGCGAGTATTCTCGGGTTTTTAATCCCCCGCCTGGTGCTGGCCATGGGCTTTGACCAGGCAGCGGGTTCCGTTCCCATAATCACCAGTATTAAAGATATGAGCGGAATTTTAATTTATTTCCTGCTTGCCAATTTTTTCCTGGGAATTGTTTAAAAGGAGGCCCCTTTGCGGGGCTCTTTTTGATAATGGGAAAGGGATACAAGGGTTAGTGACGAATTAACAAAAAAAGGGGTGATTTAGATGAGTAAAACCAAAAAAATCCTCGAATACGCTTTGGAAATAGAAAAGAAAGGGGCTTCCTTTTACAAAGAACAGGCCAATAACGTTCAAAATCAAGAGGCTAAAAAGCTTTTTGAAAAATTATCTGACTTTGAAGAGAAGCACGTGAACTATATTCAGAATAAGCTTGAAGAACTGAGCAAAAAACAGGCAATAGTCTTTGATCCCGAGGAAATTTCCGAAGAAGAATTTATTTTTGAATCCCGCAAGCAGGAAGAACTGGATAAACAAACAAAAAATGATCTCCCCATTATACGCATGGCTTATTTAATTGAGAAAGATTTCCACGACTTCTACAAAAAAGCAAGTCAGCAGGTTTCAGAAAAAGACGCTAAAGACCTTTTTATTGAACTCGCTAACTGGGAAGAAAAACACCTCAACTACCTCTACAAAATGTACCAGCAACTGATGCAGGAGTTCTGGTTTGACATGGGCTTTGAACCTTTTTAATAATTTCTTCTTCTTTTTACAGGAGGTATCACCCCGATGGAATTCCGACCCCTAAAACCTGAAGATAAAGATGTGGCCCTGGCCATTGCTGCTGAAACCTGGAATGGCGAGGACTATATTCACCTGATCTGGGATGAGTGGCTAAATGAAGAAGATGGTGAATTTACCGCCATTCTCAGCAAGGGAGAACTGGTTGGTTATGGCAAATATACCCTCCTCGGACCGGGTGAGGTCTGGCTGCACGGCGCCCGAATAAAAAAAGAAAGGCGGGGTGAGGGTATTGGCAGTGCCCTGCTCGAATATTTTCTGAATAAAGCCCAAAAAGATGGAATGGAAGTAGTTCGTTACGCAGCCCACGCTTCCAACGATTCATCTATCAACATGGGGTTAAACAGGGGAGCCAGAATTGTTGGCAAATATCATCTTTTCAGCCGTCCCCTGACCGCACCCACCCCTGCAGCCAAAACAGTTCCTCACCAGGTAACGGAAATCACTCCCCAGGTTATCGAAGATATTCAGCGTTGTCCTTTCATTAAATATGGCAACGGGTTTATGGCCTCTAACTGGCAGCTCCGTAAAGTGAGCCGGCACAGTCTTGAACAATACCTGGAGAAAGGTGAAATTTACGGCATGCATCGGGGTTATATTTTGTATACCCCTCCTTCTTCTCCCAAGGATTTTGCCTATATCTCAGCTATTTCTGGTAGCCTTGAAGTTCAGAATCTACTCCTGAATTGGGCTTTAAATCAGAGTAAAAAACAAAAAGCAGGCTCGGTTATGGTAAAAATCCCCTCCTACCCTCCCCTGATCCAGTTTTTCCGCAGGCGAGGATTTTTGCCCTGGGGCAAAACTACCGAGTCCGATTTTCTTTTACTTGAGTTTAAAACTTCTTGAGGTTCAATTTTCCGCAAGAAGCAGGAGAAAAAATAAATACTATGGACCAGAGAAAAATCTATCTCCTTTTCCCTGGCCTTTGGAGGTGATTTTTTTTGCAATCAAAACTGCAAAACCTTGTTTCCCTGAGTAATTCTGATTACTGTGATATCCGTATTGAAGAAACAGAAGTCACTCTTATTTCTTTCCGGGGCAAAGAGATCGAAAAAATGGAGCGGAAAATTCAGTTTGGAGGTTGTATAAGGACCCTCATCGGAAGCGGTTGGGGTTTTGTTGCGTTTAACCGGCTGGATGAACTGGAAGATAAGCTTCGCCGGGCTGAAGAACAGGCCCGGGCCATTAACCGGGTCAAAGCAGGTTCAATTTCTCTTGCTCCCTCCCAAAAATTTATTGACCGGGTTTTTACCCCCTACCGGGAAGATCCCCGGAAGGTTTCTTTAAAAGAAAAGGCAGAGCTTCTCGAACATTATAATCAGTTAATTCTAGAAACTGACCCCCGCATTACCAGCACCCGCATCGTCTACTTTGACAAACATACCGACTGGTATTATACCAATTCCCATGGTTCTTATATTTACCAGGAAAAGACGGATATCGGAGGCAATCTGGGGGCTACCGCCAGCGATGGAGAAGAAAGAACTTACGATTCGGTCACTTTTGGCTCAACTAACGATTTCAACTCCGCCCGAAACCACGATGAAGCAGTGATCGCTGCTGCCCAAAGGGCTGCAGATCAATTAACCGCCCCTACCGTCAGGGGTGGAGAATACACAGTTATTCTTGACCCGGAAATGGCGGGTCTTTTCGTCCACGAAGCCTTCGGCCATTTAAGTGAAGCCGATGAAATCTACGAAGACAAAAATCTCCTGAAATTAATGGAGCTGGGCACCCGTTACGGCCCCTCATTTTTAAATATTTATGACAGCGGGCAGGAATGGGGCAACCGGGGTTGCATGAAATATGATGACGAAGGAACTCCCACCGAAAAAACCTACCTGATAAAAGGAGGAGAAGTTATTGGGCACCTCCATTCCCGGGAATCTGCTTCCAGGATGAATGCCCGCCCAACCGGAAACGCCCGGGCAATTAATTACCGCTTTCCACCAATCTGCCGAATGCGGTCTACCTGTATTGAAGGAGGTAAGGATAAATTTGAGGACATGCTCTCCGGTATAGACCTCGGCGTTTACGCAATTGGAGGTATTGGGGGAGAAACAAATGGCGAACTGTTTACATTTACCGCCACCAGGGGCCAGATGATCCGCAATGGACGCCTTGCTGAACCTGTAAAAAACGTTACTCTTACCGGCAATGTCTTTCACACTCTGGATAATATCGATAAAATCGGAGACGATTTTTCATTTTTAAATAACGCCGGGGGCTGCGGAAAATTCGAGCAGTCTCCCCTGCCCACAAGCGAAGGCTCACCCCATATCCGCATCAAAAATGTAATTATCGGGGGTGAAAGCTAATGGATTTTAAGTCAATGCTAAATCCTGAAGAAAAAGGCGACCTCCTGCGCAAGGAAAGTCAACATACCACAGTCCAGTTTTCCAATAACCGGCTGAAAAAAATAAATTCAGGAGAGAGCAACAGGGAAGTCCTGCGTTTAATAAAAAATAGCCGAGTAGGGCTTGTGGAAAATACCAAGCCGGAAAACAATAATCGTTTAATTGAAATGGCCCGGGAAGCATCCGAGCTTGGCTCCAGAGTTGAATTTTCTTTGCCGGGTCAAGTTCATCTGGAAAGACCCGAAATTTGTGATGAGCAAATCGACAGGTTAAAGTTGGAGGAATTAATCCGGCCCGCCCAGGAGTTTATTCAAAAAACCACGTCCTACCATCCCGATCTCCAGGCTGAAGTTAGCGTCCGCAAGGAGAACAACTTTATTAAACTGGAAAACAGTTCGGGCTTTTCCGGGTCTTATAGAAAAACCCAGGTTAAAATTCTTTTTGGACTGAGGTTAATCGAGGGGAAAAATCTTCTCGTAGCCTATTCTTTCCCCCAGGAAACCCACTGGGAAAATATTAACTGGGAAGAAGAAAGAGAAACTCTCCTGCAAAAAATTGACTGGGGAAGAAAGAATGTTAGCCTGCCTTCAGGAAATTACCCTGTCCTTTTCATTCCGGAAACCTTTGCGGAAATTCTCCACCCTGTTGAAGCATGCCTGAATGGCCAGGCCGTGGTCCGGGGATTATCTCCCTGGGCAAATAGATTGGAAGAAAAGATTTTTTCTGAAAATTTTAGCCTTTCTAATAATGGTTTATTGCCCAGGGGACCAGGAAGCAAACCCTTTGATCGGGAAGGAGTCGGCTGTTCTTCTTTCCACTTAATTGAGAACGGAAAATTGCAAAACTATTTGTTGGATTTAGAAACAGCCCATAAACTAAATCTAACTCCCATGGGAACGGGTGAAGAAAACGGTCCCACTATTAATAACCTTGTAATGGAACCCGGGGAAAAATCCTTTTCTGAAATGTTACAGAGCATCGACGAAGGAATTTTAATCGCTGGAACCATGGGCGCATGGGCAGGCAACCCCTACGGAGGACAGGTAAGCGGCAATATTTCCCTGGGTTATAAAATTAAAAACGGTAAAATTGAGGGCCGCCTAAAAGATGCCATGTTCTCTCTCAATATATTCCGGGCCTTTAAAGACAACATTTCCGCCATTGGTTCAGAACCAAAATGGGTCGATAACTTGCATTTACCTGCCGTTTTAATTGATCCCGTAAATATATCTATAAAAGGATAGGGGGAAAACCCTTGGGTTTATTTAATTCTGTTCTTGTGATTGTTAACCCCATAGCGGGAAGCGGAAAAGCAGGAAGAATGGTCCCAGAACTGCGAAACCGACTCGAAAAATTCGGAATCCCCTATACCCTTACCGAAACTCAAGCACCGGACCACGCCACACAAATCGCCCAGAAAGCCGCTGAAGAAGGTTATGATGCCGTCTGCGCAGTAGGCGGAGACGGAACTGTGAACGAGGTTATCAATGGGCTGGGAGAAGATGGCCCAGCTTTTGGTATAATACCCCTGGGTACGGGAAATGACCTTGCTAGAACCATGGGAATTTCCCTCGCTCCACTGGAAAGCGTTTCCCTTCTAAGCCAGGGTAAAATCAGGAAAATTGACCTTGGAAAGGAAACTGACCGCCTTTTTTCCATCATTGCTGGACTTGGATTCCCCGCAGAAGTCATGAAGAGGACCAATAGTTATAAGGGAATGCTCCGTGGTTCAATGGCCATTGCCTACAACGTTGTTAAAACAATTTCCCTGCTGCATCCAGTCCCGGTAGAACTGGATCTCGATGGTAAAAAGTTCTCTCGTAAGGCCAGCGGCCTATTTATTCTCAATACCCGTTTTACCGGTGGTGGTCTAATGGTTGCCCCGGACGCTGATCCCGAAGACGGCCTGTTGGACGTTGTCATTATGAATAATCTATCCCGGGGGGGGTTACTGGGACTTCTTCCACGGGTTTACAGGGGAGGCCATCGCAACCACCCCCAGGTTGAATTCTTCCGGGCCAGGGAAATTTCCATTAATACTGCCGCTCCGTATCCCAAAATGTTTGACGGCTCCATTTATGGGACCTCGCCCCTCCGGGTTGAGGTAGTTCCCCAGAAATTTAAAATTATTTGTCCTGAGGAGGTTTAAGATATGACTGATCCCCGTATTGCTAAAATGGCCCAGGTCCTGGTCAACCATTCGTTAGGTTTGCATGAAGGGCAAAAAGTGGCTATCAATTCTCAGGGTACTGCCTATCCTCTAATAAAGGAGGTTTTTCGGGAAGCTATTCGCAAGGGGGCCTACCCCGAAACCCGAATCCAATTACCGGGGCTTTCAGAAATTATTTTTAAAGAAGGTTCCGACCACCAGATCGAGTATGTTTCACCCATGATTAAGCTTATGGCCAATGAATACGATGCCTTTTTAAGCATTGGAGCTCCTTTTAATACCAGGGAACTGAGCAATATCCCCCCGGAGAAAATGAGGCAATCCCAGAGAGCAACTAGAGAAATTATGCAGACGATTATGAGCCGGGCCGCCCGCGGGGAATTGAGCTGGTGTGGGACCCAGTACCCAACCCACGCTGCAGCCCAGGAAGGGAACATGTCCCTTGATGAATATACTGAATTTGTTTTCGGTGCCTGTCTTTTGAATGAAGATGATCCCATTGCCGCCTGGAAAAAAATTCATAAACAGCACGAGAAATTTATTGATTACCTGGAAAATTGTTCTGAACTCCACTTTAAATCGAAAGACACAGATCTCAAACTTAATATTTCAGGCCGAAAATGGGAAAACTGCGATGGAAAAAACAACTTCCCCGATGGAGAAATTTTTACCGCTCCGATCGAAGATTCGATAAATGGGCATATCCGCTTCAGTTTCCCGGGCATATATCTGGGGCGGGAAATAGAGGATATCAAGCTAACTTTCTCTGAAGGAAAAGTAGTTGAGGCCAGGGCCGAAAAAGGAGAAGACCTGCTCCAGACCATTCTCGATACCGATGAGGGCTCCCGATTTGTTGGGGAGGTAGCCATGGGCACCAACTACGGTATTAAACATTTTACTAAGAACATGCTTTTTGACGAAAAAATCGGAGGGACAATTCACCTGGCTCTTGGCAACGGTTACCCCGAGACAGGCAGTAAAAACCAATCGGCAATTCACTGGGATTTATTATGTGACATGCGGACCGGTGGAAAAATCCTTGCAGACGGGGAATTAATTTACAAAGACGGAATTTTCACCATTTAAGCGAGGAGGGTCGGCAATGTTATATTTAATAAGACCGATAAAAATTACAATATACTTTTTGCTGGCCTGGGTTTTCCTGTTATTCCTGATTTTTTCAAGAATGGTTTCCATGGGCCTTCTATCCTTTACAGCGGCTGCTTTCCTGGATTTTGCTTACGCCCCCTGGGTTGTTAATAGTATCAAATCCGCTCAGTATGGGCTCCCCACTGCAACTCTTGTTGCCAGCGGATTATTCTCAACCCTTTCCCTGGCCCTTCCGGCAATTTTGCTTGCTTTGCCAGTCCTTTTCCGTTTCTGGAAAGAAGGGCTGCCAGCTCCATTCATTTTAACAGGAAGAATCTTAAGCAAGGCTCCCTTTTTCTGGTGGTCAATGATCCTGGCGGGAATTTTCCTCCACTTTGGCTGGCAGCCAGCCCAGGATCCACTTGTCCCATTTTTAATTGCTTTCGTTTATTATTCATTTCTGGGGATAACCTTCCTGAGAAAACCCAGGCCCTGGCCAGCCCAGGTTTCTTTTGTTTTAATGGCCAGCGGGGCTCATTTAGTTTTCGAAACTGTAATGGCCTGGCCGGGAATAGGCCCATTACTTTTTAACAGTATCCTGCAGCAGGATCATATTCTGACCTCGGTAATATTCCTTGCTATTTTAAGCCTTGTGATGCTAATTAACTGGGTGCTTTCCCTCGGTGATGAAGTAAAAAGGGTATTCTGGGGGGAGGAAATCAAATGACTGAAAATCCCAGGAAAAAAAATTTCACCCCGTACATAAAAAGATTAAAAACCCGGATCTTAAAAAATCCCAATTTCCCCTTGAACCTTTTTGCGTTCCTTTTCCTTTCTCTATTATTCCTTACCAGTTTAATCCCCGATTTTGCCAGCCTTGAATTTTTCCTGAAAACCCGCAACACTTTTTTAATTTCTGGAGGGCTGGCAATACCCCTGACCATGTTCTTTTATATCCTGGCGCTGTTCCCCCGGGTTAATCTTCTACCTTTTTGGGCCGGACTTTCTCCCATCTTACTGGCCCTGGTTTTATTGGCCTGGGGGTATCCCTTTTTACCAGCGTTGGCCCTGGGTTCCATTGGTTTTGCCGGCCTGGAAATTTATCCCCGCATATCTCGCTTTATCGAAGGAGCAAATCGACATCCTTCCTTTTTTACAAGTAAAGTCATGGGGATTTCTGATCCAGTCCTTTTTTTAAAAATTACCCTGCCTGTTTCTATTTCTATTTTGGGACGGTCATTTTTGCGCGTTTTTCTGTGCATTCTGGCAGTGGAAACTACCATTAGCTTCCTTGGCTTAAAAAGCCCCTTATTAGAAACCTGGGGGACTGCCCTGAACCAGGCCTATCTCCACCCTGACTGGCCTCAAAACTGGGGAGAGTTTCTCTGGCCCGGCGCCATTTTTCTTCTCACAAGTTTGGCCTGCTCGATCCTGATTGAGGAGGGGAAGAATAATGTTGATTAAAATAAAGGACTTAAAAATTAAAAACGCAGCAAATCTTCCCATAAATATCAGTTCTTTTTGCCTCGAGCCGGGGCAAAGGATGCAATTAGCCGATCCAACTGGCCAGTCTAACTACATCCCGCAAATAGAAAACATAATTGACAGCCTTCCTGAAGATACAGTTTGGATCCAGGGCCAACCAATTGATTTTTTCAAACCCAACCTCTCTTTGGAAAAACAGCTCCCGGATAAAACCAAAATTATTGCCGGAAAAATTATTGCCTGCTCCCACGACCTTCTTAAGATGAAGCCGCGGGATATTCCTTCCAACCTGCTTAATATTTTGCGCTGGACCGCTGCTATTCTTTCAGCCCCATCTTTAATCATCGCCCGGGACGATCTAACTGATTCAGGCCCTTATTCCCGGCAAAAAGTTCTCGAAGAACTGAGCCTTTTGTTTGCAGAAAATAATACCGCTCTTTTACAAATAGTGGAACATAACGTTGATTTAAGTCCTCTAATCATGGATTATACCCGGATAAAAGCAGGAGATATTATTACTATTTCCCCAGGAAAAAGAAACCATTCCCAGGATTTAAAAACTCCTCCCCCAGATTACAAGATCCTGGCCTTGAATGATTGCTCTGGAGACCACCTTGAAGACTGGAACATAGATATTGCCCAAAACCAATCCTGGACTTTTATCTGTGATGGGGAGCAAACCGCCGATGGCCTGGCCAGATCACTTGCCGGGATCGAAAAACCCAAAAAAGGGACGCGAGAGTGCATTCTTAAGCCAAGGGAAATACTATATTTTGAATCCTTTCCATTCTTTCCCCAAAAAACTCTGGCTCAAAGCATCAAAATATTTTCAAAGCAAATTTCTTCCCCAAAAAAACTCGACCAAAATTTTAAAAAACTACAGGAAAAAATCAAAGAGTTTAATTACCTCCAACCCGAAAATATTCTCTCTTTTTTCCCGGATGAAATTTCTCCAGCCCAGGAATTAAATATTTTCCTCTTATGGGCTTCTGTTATCCCACCTCGGCTTTTGATTTTGAATAACCCCCGGGGTTTAATCCAGGAAAATCTTTCCCTTATGCAGTCCTTGATAAAAAATCAGAGGACCAATATTCTAATAACAACTACACGGACGGATTTAGCCCTTACCCCTAAGCTGGGAATTGTCTTTGAAAAACGACTGCTGGAGGATGGGCCCCAATATAAAATCCGAGACACCCCTTTCCACCCTTATTCCCGGGCCATACTGACTCCTGATCGCGAGCTTCCCTCCTTCCCTTTCAACCGGGAAGAAATTAACGGCTGTCCCTTTCACCCCGCCTGCGGGGAGTCTTTCTCCTATTGCGGGTGGAATGGTGCTGACCTGAAAGTTTTCCTGCAGAATCGCCATTTAGACAATTCAATCCATAGTTATGGTTTGAAAGGAAATGACCTTTCCCTTGAACTCGCCTATACTTCAGAATTTTTCTGGCAGGATTTAATTGAGGAAATAAAGTCCCTGATGTCATCTCAAAACGAACCCCTATCCGAGGCCTGTTTGGAGGTAGAATATGAAAACCGAAAGGTTTGGGCCCGCTTTTCACCCCAGAAACCACCCGGTCTGCAAAAAGTTGAAACCGACCGCCGGGTAGCCTGCCACCTTTTCAAGTAAAAAACCTCTGGATTTACCAGAGGTTTTCTCTTTTTCTTCATTATCCTTTTTCCCGTTCAAATTCTTCCCTGACCTTCTTTTGAAGCTCGGAGCTGGTCAAATAATCAAAACCCGTAAAAGCCAGGGCTGCTGCCCCAATCAGCATTCCTTCCATCGCCCGGGAACTCTTTGTAGCCCGGGCAAACTCCCTGGTATGCCCTGGATGCGGTTCATCCATTATCTTGATACTGGGGTGAATCGCCGGAACCACCTGGCTGATATCACCGATATCTACAGAACCTTTGGTTAGACTTGTTTCTATTTCTTCCCTGGCTACTCCAAGGGAAGTCAGGTTATTTTCAAAAAGTTCATTGAGTTCTTGGTTGGAACAAAGGGGAGCATAGCCCATTTCATAATTGGAGATCTCAACCCGGCAACCCGCTGCAAGAGCCCCTCCCTCGGCACATTTAATAACTTTCTCTTTTAGTTCGGCAAGCTGTTCTAATTCCGGGGCCCGCAGATAGTACTGAGCACGGGTATGTTCGGGAATCATATTTGCGGCTTCGCCACCTTTGGCAATTATTCCATGGATTCTTAATCCATCCGGGACCTGCTGTCTGAGGTTGCTTATGGAATTATACATATTAACTAAAGCGTCCAGTGCATTGATGCCCTTTTCTGGAGCAGCAGAAGCGTGGGAAGAACGCCCGTAAAAATCAAATTGGAGGGCTTCCAGGGCCAGTGAGCTTCCGCTTTTTTGATAAGCACTCGAGGGGTGAGCCATTAAGGCAATATCTACCTCGGAAAAAGTCCCTCTTTCCACCATGGTAACCTTTCCCCCATCGGTCTCTTCTGCGGGAGTACCAATGACCACTATTCTGCCAGAATCGGGGGGAAGAACTTCCCGCAAAGCACTTGCAGCTGCAACCGACATTACTCCAATCAGGTTATGACCACAGGCATGACCGAGTCCGGGCAAAGCATCATATTCAGCTAAAAAAGCAATAGTGGGACCATTATTTTTGTTTCCAGTTTCAGCCCAGAAAGCTGTTTCCAGGCCGGCAGTTCCTTTTTCCACCTTAAAGCCAAGCTCTTTTAACAATTCCACCAGGGCTTTTTGGGCTTTATATTCCTGATGACCTAACTCGGGGTTTTCCCAGATAAAACGGGCTACTTCTGCCCAGCGGTTTTTTTTCTGAAAGATATACTCCTTAATTTTTTCTTTCAATTCAATCGCTCCTTTTAAGACAAACAAAGCCCCGGCAGGGGCTTTGTCTTATTTTACGGGTTCCAGGCCGATTTCAATTCGTCCCTCTCCAAGATCGAGATCTTTCTTTATTGACATGTCAATACTATCCCGTTCTTCCAGGATGTCAGCCAAAGCTTCAGTTTTAATATATTCTCCATACTCTTCCATTACTTCCTGCACAAGACCTTCCGCCTTGAAATTAATATGAATTCTGGTCTCAACCTCAAGTCCCCCGTCTTTCCTGAGGGTTTGAATATTGCGGAGAATATCTCTGGCCAGTCCTTCCCGGAGAAGTTCAGGGGTAATTTCTGTATCCAGAGCAACCAGGACTCCTTCCTCTTCAATAACAGCTTTATCCGCTGGGGCTTTTTTCTGGATGTTAACTTCCTCTGCGGATAGTTTAACATCCTTTTCTTCGAGGTTAAGGGTCAGTTCTCCCTTTTCCTCCAGCGAGCTTACTGCTTTTTCCCCATCTATGTTCTCCAGAGCTTTTTTGATCTGGGGAACCAATGGGCCAAATTTCGCCCCTACTTTTGCAAAGTTAGGCTGAAGACGGAATTCATAAAACCCGGCCTGGTCGGCAACAACCTCGATCTCCTTGATGTTAACTTCATCTTTGATAATATTTTCTCCCCGCTCAATCGCCCGGCTCATGGCTTCATCCCCAGCTACTTCCAGCAGTTTGAGCGGCTGCCGGACCTTAATTCCAGCCTGATTCCGGGCAGAGTGAGCAACACTGCACACTCTCATTATCCTATCCATCTCCTGCAGCAATTCTTCATCCAGCCATTCCTTCTCTGCCTGGGGATAATTACAAAGATGGATGCTTTCAGGTTGATCGGTTAATACTCCCCGAACCAGGTTCTGATAAATATCTTCAGTAATGAAGGGTAGCAGGGGTGCCAGGAGTTTGGTAATAGCCAGCAGGGTGTAATAGAGGACATGGTAGGCCTGATCCTTGTCGGCATCTTCTTCCCCTTTCCAGAAGCGGCGGCGGTTTCTGCGAACGTACCAGCGAGAGGTATCCTCAATCAATCCATCAACACTCCGCAAACCCCGCATCGTATCATAACTCCATAACGCATCGTCCATATCTTCGATAGTCTTTTGAACCCGGGCTACCAGCCACCGGTCAAGGAGCTCGGAGGGGCTTTCTCCCTGTTCACCCTTGTTTAAAGGCACCTTGTGGGGATCTTTACTGGGTTTCCAGCCATCGAGCTTGGCATAGGTTAGGAAAAAGGAGTAGGTGTTCCAGAAGGTGAGAAGTTTCCGCTTGACTTCTTCACCGATCCCATAACCAAAGCTGAGATTAACATTCGGGTTCCGGGAGGTATAGATATAGCGCATGATATCTGCGCCCATCTCTTCGACTGCATCATCAAACCAGATAGCATTCCCCCAGCTTTTGTGCATCGGTCTTCCCGTTTCATCGTGCACCTTTTCATAAGTCATTACCTTCTTATAAGGCGGGGTATCTTCCAGAACGCTGCTCATAAAAAGCTGGGCGTAAAACCAGAGCCTGATCTGTTCCCTCATCTCTACAACAAAATCCGCGGGGAACCATTTTTCCCAGTACTTCTTCCCTTCCTCTCCATTTAGATAACAGAGTGTCGAGAAGGGAACTATACCTGCATCCAGCCAGCAGTCACCAACTTCGGAAATCCTTTCCACCTCTTCTCCACATTCAGGGCACTCGATTTTATACTGATCAATCCAGGGCCGGTGTAATTCAGGGAGATCATCGACTGGACTTGTAGCTTTTTCTTCAAGCTCCTCCCGGGAAGAGATAATTGTTACTTTTCCGCAGGAACACCGGTAAAATGGAAGGGGCAGTCCCCAGAACCTTTTCCGGGAAATACACCAATCGCCCATATTGTTAAGCCAGTCAGCCATCAGCTTGCCGGCATAATCGGGCTGCCAGTTCACCTCCCTGGCATTAGCCAGCATTGTTTCCCGCATGGGTTCTCCCTTGATAAACCATTCCTGTTCCAGCCGGAAAACAAGGTCTTCCCCACAGCGCCAGCAAACAGGATAACGGTGGTGGTATTCTTCAACTTTTAACAGGTAGCCTTTTTCCGCGAGGTTATCCATTATAGGCTGCCCTACTTCGGCTGCATTTTGCCGGGAAAGAAAACCAAAGTTATCATAATAATCGCCGGCTTCATCAATGGGTGCAATTATATCCAGGTCGTGTTCCTGGCTTAAACCGTAATCCTCGGCACCGCAACCAGGGGCAATATGGACAATTCCTGTCCCCTCTTCACCGCTTACTTCATCCCAGGAAATAACCCGGTGTCCAAGTTCCTTTTGTGCAGGCAGCTCATCAAAAGGTCCGCGATAGGTAAGCCCCAGAAGCTTATCTCCTTTGACTTTTTCTTCAACCGAATATTTACCGTCAATTCTTTCCCTGGCTTCTTCAGCCACCCAGATAAATTTATCTTCTGTTTTTAGCTTAAGATAATCCAGTTTTGGGTTTACAGCCAGGGCAACATTAGCCGGAAGAGTCCAGGGAGTAGTAGTCCATACAGCAAAATATTCATTTTCCCGGTCAATAATTGGCAGGGTAATGAAAACCGAGGGATGAACCATATCCTTGTAGGAATCCGCCAGTTCATGCTGGGAAAGGGAAGTTCCACAGCGTAAACACCAGGGCATTACACTGTCCCCCTGGTATAATAGGTCCTTATCCTGGCAAACCTTCAGGAAATGCCAGATATGCTCGATATTATTATCGTCCATGGTATAATAAGAGTTTTCCCAGTCCATCCACTGTCCAAGACGTTTAGACTGCTCAGTTTGAATAGCTGCGTACTTCTCAACTCTCTCCCGACAGGCCCGGGCAAAATTTTCCAGGCCGTATTCAATTATTTCTTTTTTTGAATTCAAATCCAGTGCTTTCTCCACTTCAACCTCTACCCAGAGGCCCTGACAGTCAAAACCATTCTGAAACCTCTGGTCAAAACCATGCATTGCCCGGTGGCGCTGGAAAACGTCCTTATAGGTCCTGCCCCAGGCATGATGGACCCCCATGGGGTTATTGGCAGTAATGGGACCGTCAATAAAAGAATAGTGTTCGTTCCCTTTATTTTTTTCCTGGAGTTTTTTAAAAATTTGTTGCTCTTCCCAGAACTTTAAAATCTGCCTTTCAAGTTTTGGAAATTCTGGCTTGGCGGGAACTTCTTTAAACATTCTTCTTCCTCCTTTACATAATGCTCGCAATAAAAAAACCCAATCCTTTTTAAGGACGGGGTTTCCCGCGGTACCACCTTAATTGGCTTTACAGCCCTCTCCAGCAGGCACTTTAATGCCCTACCCCTGCTAACGGTGAGGCTTCCGGCAGACTTACTCATCTTTCAGTCTGCGGCTCCCAGGCGATTTTCCCCATTTTCTTTCTACCGGGCTCCCACCATCCCCGGCTCGCTAAGAGAAATAAAAACGGGTACTCTTCCTGCTCCTAGCCTATTTGGAGTTATTTTACCATAGGGATGCTCCATAGTCAACAATCCTTAGGGGAATGATACCTCGCCCCCCTCCTTGCAAAATCAGGTAAAATAAATAAAAACCCGGCTTTTTTGCCGGGAAATTTATTCCTTGGAATATTATACTTCGGTATTAGATAGCTACAATTACTACCCCCAGTTCTTTTTCCAGTTGTTTTATTTTTTCCAGCTGCTCTGAGGATAATTGAGCGGGTTTAACTGCCTTGCAGGAAAAAGCAAGCAGGATCGCCCCCAGCTCTTTTTCCAGGCTTTGCAAAGAATCCAGTTTATCTTTTTCCATGGCGGCATAGGAACAGATCATTAAAACCCCTCCAATAATTACTTGGTTTTTTTGTATATTAATGAAATTTTATCACATTTTTATTCCGCTGGCAAACTGTAAGAAAAAACGGATAATTTTTCAATCCCGTGAAATGCAAACTCCTGCAAAAACCCAAAAAAAAAGCACCTGTAAAAACAGGCACTCTAAAATATTAATTACTGGGGGGTTCAAAGCGTTTGGCGAAGCCCTGAGTAAGCCTATCAATAACTATTGCAAGAATTACAACACTTATCCCCGCTTCAAACCCTCGGCCCACATCAATCCTATTTATAGAAACCAAAACCTCATAACCCAGGCCTCCTCCACCAATCATGGAGGCAATTACAACCATCGCCAGCGCCATCATAGTAGTTTGGTTAACACCGGCAAGGATTGAAGGCATTGCCAGAGGTATACGCACCTCTTTCAGAAGTTGAAAACGTGTAGCTCCATAGGCCAAAGCCGCTTCTTGGACTTCCTGGGATACCTGCCGCAAACCAAGATTGGTCAGCCTGATTACCGGGGGGACTGCGTAAACAAAAGTTGCCAGAACCGCAGGCACCTTCCCCAAACCAAAAAGCATCATGGTCGGGATCAGGTAAACAAAACTGGGCATGGTCTGCATGCCGTCAAGAATTGGCCTTCCCAGGCCTTCTAGCCTATTGAATTCCGCCATCAAAACCCCATTTGGTATACCAACTAAAATGGCGATAACAACGGCAGTAAGAACGATAGCTATTGTTTCTATTGCCAGATCCCACAGTCCAAAAAGACCAACTGCAATAGGTAATAAACTTAAAACAATTGTCAGGCCTATTTTTTTTGTAGTAAAATATGAGGTCAGGGCAATTGCCAGAATATAAATCCACCAGGGGATAGCTTCCAGACCAGAGTGGATATTTAAAAGAAGGGAGAGGATAATTCCAGAAAGACCGTCAAAAAAAGCCGTAAACGTGGTTAATAACCAGTTTGTAAAATCATTGATCCAACCAGCGATATGAAACTCCCAGGCTTCAGGAAACATCCTCTGTCAACCCCTCTCTATTCTCATCATCCTGACGCTCTTTTTTTGCTTTCTGGAACAGCTCTTTCTTATCCTGAACAAATCGGGCGACATAGTCGTCAGCTGGATTATCTAGAATCTTCTCGGGTTTACCAACCTGGACGAATGACCCGTCCCGCATAACTGCCATTCTATCGCCCAGACGGATCCCTTCATCCAGGTCATGGGTGACAAAGAAAATTGTTTTATGAGTTTTTTCGTGGAGGGTCACCATTTCTTCCTGCATCTCCCGCCTGATCAAGGGATCGAGGCCGCTGAAAGGCTCATCCATCAATAGAATCGGCGGATCCGATGCCAGGGCCCTTGCAATACCCACCCTTTGCTGCATCCCTCCACTCAGACTTGCTGGATAATAGCCATCCCAGCCTTCCAGGCCAACTGTAGTTAAAAGTTCTCTGGCCCGTTCTTCCCGCTCCTTGCGGGGTACCTTTTTTAAATTCAAACCAAATGAAACATTTTCCAGGACAGTCCGGTGGGGAAGGAGGCCATAGTGTTGAAACACCATGGCCGCCGACTTCCGCCGGAATTGAGTTAATTCTTGGTTATTCAGGGAAGTCACTTCTTCCCCGTCCATTTTTATGGTTCCCCCTGTAGGTTCCACCAGCCGCATTAAACACCTGATAAGTGTTGATTTCCCGCTACCGGAAAGCCCCATTACAACAAACACTTCGCCGGAGTTTACAGAAAAGGAAACATCCCTGACTGCAACTACCGCTTCCCGGCTTTCTTCCATCTTGGATAATTTATCCGGCTGGTCGAGGGGAACATGTTCTTTTTTAGGTCCGTAGACCTTCCACAGGCTTTTTACCTCAATTGCCTGCTGGGTCACTAGTTACCGAGCTCCTCGGCAACTGCCGCTTCAATTTTTTCTATTAAGCTGTCCTGGACAAACCATTGGTGCCATACGTGACGGTAGTTATCAAAAAACCACAGTGCAGCTTCCTCAATAGAAGCTTCTTCTTCCCTCATATAAGCAAGGATTTCGTTATTCTGTTCCATGGTAGTTTCATAGTGGGCCAGGAAGGAAACCATTTGCGGTGATCTTTCAGCCAGCCCAGTATTTATTGCGATGTGAACCGGGCAGGGGTTAAATGCGGTTCCCCTATTTTCTTCCCACTGTTCGGGATCAAAAGGCGGTTCTTCCAGCATGGTCAGGTCGAGAAGTCCAATTAACCAGGTAGGTTCCCAGTAATAACCGACAATCGGTTCTCCTCGCTGATAAGCAGTTACGAAAGCGGTTGCCAGTGCAGCATCGGAACCGGGGTTAAAAATTTCAAAGTGTTCCTCCAGTCCATAAGCTTCAAACTTGGCAATGTTAATGTCATGCACTATCCATCCT
>Ga0207421_10001393_pt1 | contig 31105 bp, 23 predicted proteins | sample SodLakKL_010_SED_4_FD_187542 | JGI IMG/M metagenome (GOLD analysis project Ga0207421, IMG submission 187542) | Alkaline sediment microbial communities from Lake Tanatar, Kulunda Steppe, Russia - 8KL_010_SED (SPAdes) (version 2) | ecosystem: Environmental > Aquatic > Non-marine Saline and...
TTCTGCGTAATAAAAACTTATTATAGATGTATCCAGATAAACTTTTGTTTTGTTTGTTAATTTCATATTTTTATTATACCACAGTTTATTTTACTATCCTAAGTAACATTCTTCCCCGGATTGCATCAACCTACTGTAGGCTGATGCAATCTTTTTTAATCTGATCCTTAGTAAACTTTAAATCCTTGCATTGGAAACTTAGTTAATATATAATGTAGGAGCAAAAGGCAAGGTCTAATGTAGCTAAAAACTGAAACACATCGGGGCGTAGCGCAGTTTGGCAGCGCACTTGGTTTGGGACCAAGGGGTCGTGAGTTCGAATCTCACCGCCCCGACCACGGAAACCCTGCGACACACAAAGTCGCGGGGTTTTTTGTTTTGTTTAAGGCTCTGTTAACCTGACTTTGACAGCAATAGAGGGTAAAAAATGGCCGTATAACTTGCGAATAAGGGGTTTGCGGTCTTCAAGTGTTGTCACAAATATGTAGGGGAACACCTCATTTTTTGCTCTTTGAAAATATAAAGTTGTAGGGGTAAAACTAAGCAGGTATAATTATTATGTAATAAATTTTAGCAAGTAGTCTTTTTTATAAAGATTTGTCAATATAAGTGTGAAAAATTGTTTTAAATACCGAGTAAAAGTTCTAAGGAATAAATTTTTTTGGAAGTATTTATTGAGTTCTGTCGGAGACTTAAGTTCAAGAGAGGAGAACCTTAGTTGGAAAACACTCAACATTATCTTAAGTATAATGATGCGAGAAACTTGGCTACTTTGGAGAAAGAAAGCATAGATCTGGTAGTGACTTCTCCACCTTATCCAATGATTGAAATGTGGGATGAAACCTTTAATAGCTTGAGCTCTGAGATTGGGGACGCTTTGCAAAGGGAAGATTATTATCGGTCTTTCTCTTTGATGCATGAGGAGCTTGACAAGGTATGGGATGAATTGTACAGAGTGCTCCGGCCAGGCGGGTTTGCATGCATTAATATTGGGGATGCTGCCAGGACTATTGGAGATAAATTTCAGCTTTTTTCCAATCACTCGCGTATTATTAATTCTTTCTGGGAGAAAGGTTTTGATACTCTTCCCGTTATTCTTTGGAGAAAGCAGACTAATGCTCCCAATAAATTTATGGGTTCTGGCATGCTTCCAGCTGGAGCTTATGTTACTTTGGAGCATGAATATGTGCTCATTTTTCGTAAAGGGAATAAGAGAGAGTTTAAAACTGAAAATGAAAAAAAGAATCGCCGGGAAAGTGCTATTTTTTGGGAGGAAAGGAATACCTGGTTTTCTGATCTATGGGATTTTAAGGGAATCAGGCAGAATATCTCTTTAAATAATACTAAACAGAAAGAAGTTGATGGTAAAAATAACTTGAGGGAAAGAAGCGGAGCTTATCCCTTGTTACTTCCCTACCGTTTGATAAGCATGTTTAGCGTTTATGGTGATACGGTTTTAGATCCTTTTTTGGGGACAGGCACTACTTCTTTGGCTGCTATGATATGTGGAAGAAATAGTGTTGGTTACGAGATAGATAAAAACTTTGCTTCATATTTAGACAAAAAAATTGAGGATCCGGGACTTGTTTCTGAATTAAATAGTTATCACTATGAGCGCATTTTAAATCATCAGGAGTTTGTAGAAGAATACACATCTCGCAAAGGGCACCCTCCTAAGTACTCCAACGAGTTCTTTAATTTTCCGGTCGTTACTCGGCAGGAGATCAATTTAAAGCTTGTGCCAATAAAAAAGGTTATTAAAGAAGGGGAAGGAAAATATAAAGTAGACTATGATACCTTCGAGAAATTTTTTGATAAAATAGTTACACCTTCTAATAATGAAAATTATGCCAGTGGTCAGAATCTATATCAAGGCCAGTTATTTAATTATTGAATCTAAGATATGAGTCTAATAGGTAAACAAGGCTTAAAAGTGGATTTAAGCAAAGAACTTGCTGTAGTTATAGGTAACATTATACAATTCATATATAAAAAAACTTTCCTGTTAAATTAACAGGAAAGTTGAGTGCTAATTATTCTATTGGTCGAGATTCAGTTATCTCTGTTTCGTAAATTTTCCATTGTCCGTTTTCTTTGCGAACCTCATGAACACCAGTTGCAACATTGTCATCAAAATCTCTTCCATTTATGGCTCTAGTTTCTTGTTCAAATTCCACTGTTGCGATTTCCTCATCTACCAAGCTTACATTTTGAATTTCTAGTTCATATTCTAAATCAAACTGCTCAAATAATTGTTTGGTTTCTTCTACGGCAATATCAAATTCAGGATGATCTTGATACATTGTTTCAGAAAAAGCCTCAATATTTTCTTCTTCAGTAGCCTCAATGTTTTTTTCAATAACTGCAACAATCTCGTCTTTTTCTTCTTGGCTGATTTCAACATGTTCGTTCTGTTCTTCGCAGCCAACTGCAATCAGTGCAAGAATTGCAAATACTGCTGCTAAAAATGTAATACGCATACTCAATTTTTTTCACTTCCTTTCCTCCGGTGTTATGTATTAGCAGAAGTAAGGTATTCGCCCACAGGGCGTATTTTTGAGAAATTGCGAAGACGGTTTTGTTAAAGTTTTTGCAGGCCTTCAATTATTTTTTTTACATTTTCATTGTTTTTGCCCCAATCTACTATTGTAATGGGAAACTTGGACTTGCTCGATAATTTAACCAAAGTTTGTTGATTGCCCAAATCTTCTAGCTCTACGTTAACTTTTTCTCCAAAGCTTTCCCAGGAGATGCCGGATGAAGCTAAAATTTTCCCAGCTTCTTCATCCAACTTTGTTGTTTTAAAGTTGTTTTCTTCCAGTAACTTCTGGCAGTGTTTGAAAGTTTCTCCATAAGGTAGGCTTACTTTGATACTGTCTTGATTTTTCATGATATTCCCTCCCTTATAGTAGCTACATATTAAGTTTTTTATCAGTGTAAAATATCTATTAAATCAGATCAATTATAAATTTTTATTTTTTTGTTTTGCGAAAAAAAATTTATAAAATTTTATTTATTTAGAAGGATTAATGAAAAGTAAGTAGAATTAAATGGCATAAAATTAATGGTCAGACCACTAGACCATCAGGTGGTATAAATGGCAGCTTTGTTTTGCAAAATAGGAATTGCAAGCTGCAAGCATGGCCAGATTAAAAATGGGCTTTGCCTATTTTATTCAAAGGAGGTTTTTGAATGACGGGGTTTAATCAAATTACTTCGCAAATTGTGGAGGAACTCAGAGGCATTGTGGGAGAGGAAAATATTTTGATTGAAGGTGATGAAAAGTTAGAGGAATATTCTCATGACGAGGTTGCCGAAACTAAATTTCACCGGAAACCCGATGTAGTGGTCAAACCCAAAACTGCCGCCGAAATTTCTCAGATCATGAAGTTGGCTAACCGGGAGTTGATACCTGTTACGCCCCAGGGAGCCAGAAGCGGGTTATCCGGGGGCGGGGTTGTCAGCGAGGGAGGCATTCTGCTATCGGTGGAGAGAATGAACAAGATTTTGGAAATAGATAAAGAGAACATGATGGCCGTAGCTGAGCCGGGGGTAATCACCAACGATTTTAGCAATGAGGTGCAGAAAGAGGATCTCTTCTTTGCCGGTTATCCCATGAGCTTGCTAACCTGCTACTTGGGAGGTAATGTAGCGGAAAATGCCGGCGGGGGTAAGGCAATCAAATACGGAGTTACCAGCCGCTACGTGCTGGGGCTGGAGGTGGTCTTGCCCACGGGAGATGTCGCTTATTATGGTGGCAAGCGGGTAAAGGATGTTACCGGCTACAATATGGTGCAGCTAATGGTGGGTTCGGAAGGCACTCTGGGCATATTTACCAAGATAGTTCTTAAGCTAATACCTTTGCCCAAGGCCAAAATTGACATGATGGTTCTTTTTGAGGATCTGCAAACCGCCATGGATGTGGTGCCCCGGATTATGACCGAAGTGGGAGTTACCCCTACGGGTATCGAGTTTATGGACCAGTTGACTCTGGAGACCAGTTGTCAACATCTGGGGGAAAGTATGGAACACTATAAGAATGCCGGCGCTTTTCTCATTATTGAGGTGGACGGCAATGACAAGGAGCAGGTGTTGGATCAGTGCTTGGAAATAGGTGAGTTTTGCACCGACAATGGGGCCCTGGACGCCTTTGTGGCCCAGACCCCCAACGACCAAGAGAGTATCTGGAAGCTGCGTCGCAACGCTGCCGAGGCCTTTAAAGCCATTAGTCCCCGTCAGAGTTTGGAAGATATTGTGGTTCCCATGAAGAATATCCCGCAGGTGATGCCCATTCTCAGAGAGCTATCCCAGAAATACGATGTGTTTATTCCCTGTTATGGACACGCCGGAGACGGCAACTTGCATGCTACCGTCATCAAAAATCCTGATCACAATGAAGAACAATGGCAGGAGGCGCTGCCGCAAGTGCTGGCTGATCTCTACGCCCGGATTTATGAACTGGGAGGAACCATCAGTGGCGAACACGGTGTGGGCAGCAAGCGAAAACAGTATCTCCCCTTGGTGATGTCAGAGGTGGAAATCGAATCTATGAAGAACATCAAAAAGGCCCTGGACCCCAACAATATACTTAATCCCGGTAAAATTTTCGATATATAAAGCCGGTATGATTACAGATGCAAATAACTGTGAAAGTGTAGCTGCGACTCAATATTGGGCGATTAATTATTATCTTATCTGCTTTTTATATAATAGTTATAAACAGGCAGCTATCTATAATTGTAGGCTTCAGAATGCTTTACCGCTAGGGCCTATTTAGCTAAAGGAGGGAGGTGTATGGCCCGGATATAATTCCCTAACTTCTTGAGAACTGGCTGAGATTATTTTTTATGTAAGGAGGGATTACTTAATGTCACTGGGATTACTCGCTGCAATTGCTTTTTTGCCCATCCTGTTGGTTATAGTTTTAATGGCAGGGTTTATGTGGCCTGCCAAGAAGGCTATGCCCCTGGCTTGGGGTCTGGCAGTGATTCTGGCTTTGCTGGTATGGCAGGTGGATGTAATTAGAATAGTGGCTGCTACTCTGGAAGGAGTTTTGTCAGCTATCGATATTCTCCTCATTGTTTTTGGAGCCATTTTGTTGCTAAACATGTTGCGTAACAGCGGGGCCATCGAGACTATCAATAAGGGGTTCACCGGCATTACTGCCGACCGTCGCATCCAGGCCATTATTATCGCTTGGATGTTTGGTTCTTTCATCGAAGGTGCCGCCGGCTTTGGAACTCCAGCTGCCTTGGCAGCCCCCTTGATGATGGGTATGGGTTTTCCGCCGGTGGCGGCGGTGATTACGGCATTAATCTTCAATTCCACTGCAGTTACCTTCGGTGCGGTGGGAACGCCCATTATAGTGGGTACTGATGCAGCGGTGGGAGGCATGCTGGCTGAGGGGGTGTCTGCTAGCGCTTTTCTGTTTGATGTTGGAGTATGGACGGCCACATTCCATACCATTGTAGGTACTTTTCTACCGGTTCTGGTTATAGCCATGCTTACCCGATTTTTTGGTAAGAACAGATCATTCCGGGAAGGGCTACAGGTGGCTCCTTTTGCCATTTTTGCGGGGCTCTCCTTTACCGTGCCCTATTATATTATGGCCCGTTTCGTAGGCCCGGAACTCCCTTCGGTGGTGGGAGCTTTAATCGGCTTACTTATTGTTATTACCGCAGCTCGTTCAGGATTTCTTATGCCTAAAGAGACCTGGGATTTTCCGCGAAAAGAAGAGTGGGAAGCAGATTGGGGTGAACCGCTTCAGGATGAAGAATCCACTGAAGATAAAGAAAAAGGTCCTACCATGTCCCTGTTTATGGCATGGCTTCCTTATGTGCTGGTGGCTGTTATTTTGATAGTTACCCGCCTGGGATTGGGAGGAATCGATGAAATCCTTACCGCCTGGAGTATAGAATGGACAAACATCCTGGGTGAGCAGGGAGTGCAATTTGACATTGAACCCCTGTGGATTCCCGGCGTAATTCCCATGTTTCTAATTGCATTGTTTACCATTCCTTTGCACGGTATTTCCTGGCAAAAAGCAGGCGAAGCATTTTCGCGCACGGCCCAATCGCTGGTCCCCGCTGGAATAGCACTTTTTGCTGCCCTGGCTATGGTCCGGGTCCTGGTGCAAACTGATGTAAATGCGGCGGAATTTCCCAGCATGCTCATGTCTCTGTCCCAGTTTTCCGCTGCTGCTGTGGGAGAAGCTTGGCCCATGGTTTCTCCATTTATTGGGGCGCTGGGTGGGTTTGTATCCGGCTCCAATACAGTGGCAAACATCTTGTTTGGCGGATTTCAGTTTAGTGTAGCTGCTGACCTGGGTATTTCCCAAACTATTATTTCTGCAGTGCAGGGAGTAGGCGCCGCTGCTGCCAATATGATTGCCGTGCATAACGTGGTGGCCGCCTGCGCAGTTTGTGGCATTGTAGGTAAAGAAGGACCCGTTATTCGCCGCAACCTAGTTCCGGGGTTAATTTATGCCTTTTTAGTAGGGGTGCTGGCCTTAATTGTCATCTATGGCCTGGGATATGGCGCTACCGTCTATTAAAGGATTAGAAGGGATGTATTTGAATGGCAATGTTGCATCCTAGATTACGTAAGTTACTATAAACTGTTAGTCTGGAGGTGCCAAACGGCGGGTGGGGGACTTCCTGCCCGCTTCTTTATCTAATTCCTTGGAGCTAGTCATTATTGGGGGTTACTTCTATTCAACTGATTGAACAATCAATTTATTTATCCATAGCTCCCTTTGTATTCACTTTTATTTAGCTGGTAAAATAAGACTATTTTGATTTACAAGTTGAACATGATAAATTAAAATTAATCTAAACACCTGAATAGGAGAGTAAAGCAGAATGTTTCAGCCTATCAAACGTAAAAAACTGTATGTAGAAATCATGGATCAGTTGCAGCATTTAATTAACACCGGAGAGTTAAAACCCGGTGATAAGTTGATGTCAGAGCGACTTCTGGCCGAAAAATTGAATGTTAGTCGCACCTCGGTGCGGGAAGCTTTTAGTGCCTTGGAGCTAATGGGAGTCTTAGAAAGCCGTCCGGGAGAAGGAACCTTCATCAGTACTGTGTCCTCGGCCGAAGAAGCAGTGCGTCCTTTGGCCCTAATGATGATTTTGGAGAGGGATGCCGCCCTGGAATTGTTAGAGTTAAGGCGGATTCTGGAGGGGGAGAGCGCCTATCTGGCGGCTGAAAGAGCGACGGAAAAACAGCTAAAAAAAGTTCAGGACTGCTTGCAGGCAATGGAAGAAGATAAAAAGCTAGGCATAATTGGTGAAGAGGCTGATGCGGACTTTCATGTTGCCCTGTGCGAGGCCACCGGCAACCGGGTTTTGGTGAATATTATGAACAATGTTTCTGATCTTTTGATTTACACCATGAAGAAAAGTCGTGAAAGTATGTTTGCCAAAAGCGAAAACCGGGATAAATTGCAAAAGCAGCACCGCAACATCTTTCAGGCAGTGATGAACGGTGAACCGGAATTGGCCCGGAAATGTATGCATGAGCATATTGATTTTGTGCAGGAAGAAACTTCACAGCCTGCCGAGTATAGCTACGAAAATAAGGCTGAATAGGGAATAATTTACTAATTTATACGGCAGCCATTGTCTGGAAGGAGTTTTATGACAGTTTTTGTTGCGATTGTATTGGGAAGGAGGTTGCACTAAATATGAATAAGGTGTTTATTACCCGCCAAATTCCGGAAGCGGGGTTAAATATACTGCAAAATGAATTTACGGTGCGGGTTAACCGCCAGGAACGCCCCTTACAGAAGGCGGAGCTTATGGAAGAGATATCAAATGCCACCGCCCTCTATTGCATGCTGGTGGACCGCATTGATCGGGAGGTACTGGAGGCTGCCCCGGATTTAAAGGTGGTGGCCAATATGGCCGTAGGTGTGGATAATATTGATATTCCCGCCTGTACCGAGCACGGCATTGTAGTTACCAATACCCCTGGAGTGCTCACCGAAGCTACCGCCGATCTGGCCTGGGCTTTGATACTGGCTGTTTCCAGGCGCATTGTGGAAGGAGATCGCTTCGTCCGGGAGGGGAAGTTTAACGGATGGGCTCCATTATTACTGGTGGGTGGCGATTTTTGTGGCACCACTTTGGGGATCATTGGTATGGGACGCATCGGGCAAGCGGTAGCTCGACGTAGCCGTGGCTTTGGTATGCAGATAGTTTATAATCAACGCCATCGTCTCCCGCAAGAGGTGGAGGAGGAGTTACAGGCTACTTACCTCCCCCTGGAAGATGTAATCCGGCAGGCGGATTATCTTACTCTCCATTTGCCGTATTATCCGGAGGTTCACCATCTTCTTAACCGCGAAAGGTTGCAGCTGTTGAAACCCACTGCCTATTTAATAAATACCGCCCGTGGTGCTCATGTCGATGAAGAAGTCCTCATTGAACATTTGCGGGCAGATAAAATAGCCGGTGCCGGTTTTGATGTTTATGAACATGAACCTCGCCTGAGTCCGGGATTGACTGAACTGGAAAATGTAGTTTTGGCACCCCATACTGGTAGCGCCAGTGTATGGACCAGGCGCACCATGGCGGAAATGTGTGCCCAAAACATCACCCAGGTTTTAAATGGACGGCGCCCTGAACACGTAGTAAATCCGGAGGTATATTCGTAAAAGCGAAAGAAGAGGCCACCCTAAAATAATTTATTAAACACTACCTGATTTCATGTGGCTTTGTATGAAGCTACTGCAGCAACACCGTAATATTTTCCAGGCTGTGGCAAAAGGCAATTCCCAGCAAGCCAGGGAATACATGCATGAGCATATTGATTTTGTCCGGGAAGAAACCTCGCAATTTGATGAATATGCCCGGAAGGAGTAAGCAGGTGTATTAGTTCGGTTATGTGCTATGATCTATTTATTTAGGGGGGCAATCAATGAGTCTTGAAAAGAATAACAGAGAAACTCCATCTATAGATGAATGGCTAAAAGAGGCCAAGAGTGATCCTGTGGCTGCAAATGTGGGGATGTTTTTAGTTCATAATGGAGTTGTTCGGGAAACTTCAAAGGCTAAGGTGCGCCAGGGAGTTGATGATGGTGTGTTGGTAAAAAGAATGGAATTTTCCTATGATGAGAATAAAGTTCAGGCAGTGATTGAGGAAGCCTATAAGATGGAGGGAATACTTTATATTAGAGTATGGCTTAATGAGGGTGAGCTTGAGGTGGGGGATGATATAATGTACATGTTGATTGGTGGCGATATTAGGCCTCATGTTGAAGATGCCCTTCAATTTTTGGTGGGAAAAATTAAAACGGAGTGTGTTACGGAACAAGAAATTACCTCATAAATGATTAATAACTTTTTCTACTTAAAAGCTTTAATATTTACGGTAGAACAGTAAAACTAATCAGCAATTTTGTATTCTGCTCGTTCGATGAGTTCTTTTTGCATCTCTTGATTGAGGGTGACAAAATAAGCATTGTAACCTGATATGCGTACCAGCAAGTTTTTATAATTTTCGGGATTTGCCATGGCGTCTCGTAAAGTATCTGCATTAACTACATTAAACTGCATCTGCATACCGTTGTTTTTAAAATATCCGTATACATAACCCGCCATCATTTCTATGATCTTTTCCCGACTTCCATTTGCTGGTGGCACAAGTTTTACATTAAAGGCTATGTTGTTATCCATATGGGAAGGTTCCAGACTGGCCACATCCCGGATGTTGTTCAGGTAATCTTCTGAAGCAACAGGCTGTGGGGTCAAACCAGGGGTAAAAGCTTTACCTGCTTTTCTGCCTGATGGAAGAGCTCCGGAAAGGTTGCCATAGGCCACATGCTGAGACATGGACCAAAAGCCGGTGGTATAGGGACCACCCCGGTAATTTTGATGGGATGCATAAATATCATGAATGAGACCTGTAATTCTATTGGCCAGTTCAAGGACTTCCTGATTTCCAGAGCCAAAGAGAGGAACTTTGTTCTGGATGTAAGTATGCCAATATGCGTTTTCGCTTCCAGAAAAATTATTTTCCAGTGCGTCTTTTAACCAGGCAAAACTTATTTTTTGTTCTTCAAATACCAATTTCTTTATTACCATCAATGAATCGGTTACATCAGCCAGTCCAATATTAGCAGTTCCGGAAGTGTTGTAGAGTGCTCCTCCATTAGTGACATCTTGCATATTTTGCAAAGATCCTTCTATTAAAGAACTAAGTAAAGGAGTGGGCCGGTAAAGAGAGTGTGCCTCTGCTAAATAGTAGTTAAGCTCCACAGCTTTAGCGATAAGGTATTCTAGCTGGGCGACAAATGCATTAAAAAACTCATCAAATGTTTGGAAAACATCCAAATCAACCCGTCCGGTTCGAGGGCCTATTTCCCAATTCATTAGGGGATGAGTGCCATTGTTAAGGGCCATTTCCAGGGCAGCTACCAAGTTAAACAGGATTGAACCTGTATGACCCATATGACGCCCCGAAATTGTAGCTTCCACGCAGCCAGTAGCCGACCAATCACGGGCGTGTTCCAGAGGATAGCGGTGCTGTTCCAGGGAAGCCAGAACTGCATTATCATTGTGCAAGGAAGGAGTAGCTGCTGTAGTATAGTTTACTTCACAAAGTCTGCGCAAATAGTTGTGTGTATTCACTTCTGGATTAAAACGGGCATTAACATTGGGGTCCCTGATGGTGAGCATTTCGGTGGCTTTTAATATTAAATAAGTCATATCATTAACGGCATCTTCACCGGAAGGAGTAACCCCGCCCAGGGTAATGGCCTGATCAGAAGAACTGCCGCCAAACAAATAATTGCCTATATCGGGCACCAGGGGCAAGTGATCAGTGCAGCGCATGAACAGGCAACCTATAAGCTCCAGGGCATATCTTATGTATTCTTTTCTTTGGTAAGTTTCGTTCAGATTTGCCATATCAGCTTCAAAAAAAGGTTGCAGTAGCTGATCAAGCCTGCCCAGAGAGAGTCCTGTATTGGTGTTTTCCATATGGAGAGTTACCCAAATAATCCAGATACAGTTAATAGCTTCATCTAAAGTTTCTGCAGGATAAGCAGGTACTTTTTCACAAATCTGAGCTATCCTCTGCAGTTCCTTTTTGCGATGGGGATCAGTTTCAGTAGAACTCATTGCTCTTGCTTGGCTGGAAAGATTTTTTGCATAAGCATTAACTCCCTCCAGGCATCTTTTCATAGACTTAAGAACTTTTGTTTGTTTTTCTAGAGGGGATTCTAACGTTTCTAATTCAGTAATTTTATTATTAATCTCACTTATGATTCCGGTAGTTCCTTCTTGTAAAACTTTCGCAAAATCAGGGACTGTGTGGGATATGCCAACTGATTTCCAAACAAAGTAACAAACCCAACGCTCTTCTATTAGTTGGCATAGAGGTTTGTCAGCGTTATTACGCACCCATTCCCGGAAGTTATGTTCTGCCCAGAAAGGAAAAACATCATGCAAAATAGCCTTATCTTCGGTGCTAATGCTATAAGGATTAAGAGGGCGGTCTTCTATGGAATTCAATTCTCCCCAGATCATGGTTGCCTGGGCATCGGGGTAAATAATAACTCCGGTGGGTAATTTTGAAGTAGAGGTTCCGGCAAGTAAATCCTCTTCATCTATTATTGGTTGCCGATGGCTCATTAAATAATAGAAAGCTTCAGCTTGCCTAAATTCCGGAGTCCAGGGATGCCCTTCCCTGTCGTATTCCAGTCCCTCTTTCCTGAACCAATCTGTAAGCAATTTAGGGCGTTCAGTACATATTTGAGGTTTTTCGTTGAAATGGCGGTCTAATTTTTTTTGTAAACGTGGAAAGTGGTCTATAGTATATTCACCAAGATAAGGATCTTCTAACCATTTTACACCGGGATCCTCCCGGGAGCCTTTTAAAGTTTCCTTTCGTCTATTGTAAATTGATGTGTCAGTATCACTATTTCGATATAAAACGCTCTCTTTGGTTTCACAATGATTATTATCATTACGGCGTTGTAGTTTTTGCATTTTATTCTGCGGTAGGTTTGGCATTAGTAAAGAGGTATAATAGTTGAAAAGTTGCAAGTAGGAGATATTGCCATCTATGATTATTTTATTTTGCAATATCAAGTTTAAAAGTTCATGAGGGGCGGAAGTGATCATCTCCTGCAATAACTTTCCTTGCACGGAGATTAATTTTACATCGACATCTTGAGGAATGCTCCGAATAACTTTTACTTCTCCATTAAAAATTCTAAGTGCCCACCCTTTATCCTCGGGGCTGCCTTGAAAACCAATGCTAAAATTTATCCATCCATCTGAGTTGCTTAGGTATTTTCGAAGAGTAGGCCGATAGTTGAAGTTAACCGCAAATAAAAAAAGCAATCCTGGTATTATGTAATTCACAAGAACCCCTCCACTCAAAATGCCATATTAGCACTGGTCTGATAATTTGCAGTTATTATAACATATTATCCTTGCTTTTGGGTTAGGAATACATTTCTTCAACTCCGGAAGCGTAGTTTTGCAATATTATGTTGCGCTTTACCTTTAGAGTAGGGGTTAATTCCCCGCGATCCTGGGAGATAGCATTTTCAATTAAGTAGAACTTCTTGACTTGCTCAAAGTCGTTAAAATGCCCATTGGCTTTGTCTACCTCTTCCTGGATAAGTTGTCTAATCTTATCGTTTTTCAGCAGGGAAGGGTCTACGTAAATTGGCACTTCTTCTCCGGCCTGGTCTTGCCCATATACAGTTACCTCCTGGTTGAATTCAATGTTGTTTTGGCGGGCAAACTCTAGAAGCTCTTTATAATTAGGCTGAATTAACGCGGAGACAAATTTTTTGTCATTTCCTATTACTACCGCTTCTTCGATCCATTCGCTTTCCTGAAGCTTATCTTCAATGGGTTGGGGGGCGACATTTTTCCCTGTTGATAACACTAGAAGGTGCTTTTTACGTTCTTTAAAAACAAGAAAATTGTCCTCGTCAAAAAACCCGGTGTCACCGGTTTTAAACCAGCCATCGGAAGTGAAAGCTTCTTTAGTTTCGGCAGGAAGATTAAAATAACCCTGCATCACATTATCTCCTTTAATGAGAACTTCGCCGTCTTCAGCTATTTTCTGGAGAGTGCCCGGCAGGGGAGGACCGACGGTGCCGGGTTTAGGCCTGTGGGGATAGTTCACGTTGGAGGGGCCGGCAGTTTCTGTCAGACCGTAGCCTTCCACAATATTTATTTCCAGCCCGTTAAAGAAATGGGCTAATTCCCGGCTTAGTGCACTTCCGGCCGAAACTGTCAGTTGCACCCTGTCTAACCCTGTGGCTTTGCGGATGCGACTAAAAACCAGGCGGTTGGCCAGGGAATGTTTAAGCTTTAATCCCTGGGAAGGAATTTTCCCATTTCCTCGTGCTTCGCCCATTTCCTTGGCTATATCAGCTGCCCAGTAAAATATTATTCTTCTGGTTACCCGGGAGTTTTTTACTTCTTCATGGATTCGTTCGTAAATTCTTTCCCACAGCCTGGGGACTGCTCCAAAGCCTGCCGGCCTTATGTGAGGCAAGTTTTGAGATAGTTCTGCGGGTGTGCTGAAATAAGTGGTAGCCCCGGTGTGGGTGCCAATAAACTGAACTATGCGCATATAAACGTGAGCCAGGGGCAAAAAGGCAAGGAGAGCGTCCCCCGGTTTATATTGTAACATGTTGCTCTGGGTAAACATGGAATAAATGTTAAAACGCCAGTTCCAGTGGGAGAGCATTACACCCTTGGGAAGCCCGGTGGTTCCGCTGGAGTACACCAGGGTACACAAATCATCTGGCTCTACAGCTTCCATTGATTTTTTAAATAAATTGGGATGCTTTTGGCCAAACTCATTTCCCCTTTCCATAATTTCATCCAGGCTGTGGACTGCCTGGGGCATGTGGGAATAAGGCTCCATGATTATCACATATTGTAGGGGAGAAGAGCTATCCCAAAAATGCATTACTTTTTCTAATTGTTCTTGATTTTCCAGGATGATGATTTTGCTGCCGGAGTCTTCAACAATGTGTTGCACACTCTGGGTGAAAAGAGTGGGGTAAATAGTTACAGTTACGCCGCCGCTACCCATAATGGCGTAATCAGCTAGTACCCATTCGTACCTGGTATCGGCCAGCAAACTAACCCGATCTCCTTTTTGAAGTCCCAGATACTTTAAACCCAAGCCAAACGATTGAATCTTTTCTCCAAATTGGGAATAAGTAATTTCGTGTAAAACGCCCTCATTCCGGTAAGAAAAGGCTGTTATCTGGGGATTTACTTTTATGGAATTCCATACCAGGTCGTTGATAGTTTCTTTTTTTACATCCCCCAGATCTTCACTCTTGACTATGGTCAATATTCACACCTCCCCAAATTATAAGTGAAGATTAAATTAGACCGGCCCAACATTACCACTCTTATAAAGCCAAAAAAATTGTGCAACTTGTGGACAGGGTTTATTGAGAGTTAATTGTAAAAGTTCTGGCAGGGTTGTGTTGAAGCGCTAGGCAGGAAAAATACAACAAATTTGCAATATTGTTTAATTTATTTATATTCTATATCTTTTCATAGGTGATATCAACAACTTTTTTTAAACAATTCAGGGGGTTTTAGTTTAACTACTTTGGCATCTAATGTTGCTTCTATAAATTCTAAATCTTTTGGTAAACCTGTTTTAGTTTAACTCCTTTGGCTTCTAATGTAGTTACATAGTTGCGGTTTCCTGTAATAAATAAGCCTTCGCCCTCCCCCTTGATGGGGGAGGGGCGGGGTGGGGGTGTTTTTACTCTTTTTCCAGCAATACCTGAATAGTTACTTTTTGTTTTATCTTTCCCTTCGTTGACATTGTAACAGAATATTGCTATAATTCACAGAGGTAAGAAAATTCTTGTCATTTATGCAAATTCAGGTAAAATCTACATAATTCATCTTACTATTTATCTTAATTGGGATACGAATTAGGGAATAGAGTATAGCGGTTTTTAGTTCTTTTTTTGTTTGGCAAATACTGAAAGGCGGAGGAGCCATGGCTTTTGCTGATTTCCCTAAAATTCCCGAAGAGTATAAGCCACGAGTAAAACATCTTTCGGAAAAAATTAAAAACAATGAAATAACCAGGGAAGAAGTTAAGTCAAATACTCTCACTACTCTGGGGAAAGTTACCATAGGAGCAGAAGGAATAAAGGCGGAAGGCGACTACGGGAGCTTTGAAGTAGATAGCAGGTCTATTACAGCAGGCAAGGAGTTTCTGCTGTATTTTTATGAGTTATTACCGCGGTTGTGGGGCAAGCAGTTTTTAATAAAAAGAGGAAACAGTATCCGCAAGTATAAGATAGGTTTGGGGTTGAAAAAACTCCGGGCTTCGGAAGGCGATATCAATAATTTGAGGCTTCCCATTGTTGAGTTTGTTGAAGATACTGCCACTAAAAAGACCAGAGTTAAAGTCCACCGGCTTGAAGAATTTGCTGCCTGGCTTGGAGAAGACTGGAAAGGCGGCTCTATTTTATTTAAGTTGGCCGTACCTGCTTCCGAGTTTTTAACCAAAGAAGTACTGGATAAGATTGATGAATCCATGGCACCTTTTTGTGACCAGGTGTTCAAGAAGTGTGGGGTATAAAAATTGATACCTAAAAAAAACTTCAAAAAAATAATAGGAAGCAAGTATGTTATTGATGATCCCCAACAATTGCAGGATTACGCCAGTGATAATTCTTATGTTAGCTCCCGCCGTCCTGAATTGGTGGTAAGACCTCGCAAATCAGAAGAAATCCAAGAAATAGTAAAACTTGCTCGGCAAAAAAACCTGAAACTGGTGCCGGTAAGCTCCGGGCCTCCCCGCTTTAGGGGAGATACCGTTCCTGCCACCGACGGAGCGGTTGTGGTTGATTTGAGTAGGATGAATCGTATCAATTGGATAAACAGGCGTAATAGAGTGGCTGTGGTGGAGCCTGGCGTTACTTTTGACCAGCTTCAACAAGAGTTGGATAAGGTCGGTTTGCGCAGCATGTTTCCCCTTTTACCCAGGGGGAATAAATCCGTGGTAGGGGCTTTCATGGAGAGAGAGCCGTTTACTGTTCCCAAGTATGCATGGGATCTGGGGGATCCGGTGGCATCTTCTGAGCTGGTGCTTGGCGATGGGTACTGTATGCGCACTGGAGGTGGCGCAGGCCCCGGCAAGACCCTGGAAGATCAGCGCAAAGTAGGAGGAGCCCAGAAATCGCCCCTATCGCCTTTAACTATGGATGTTAGGCGAATTGCCCAGGGTTCGCAGGGAAGTTATGCCATTTGTACCTGGCTTTCGCTAAGATGCGAGCTTTTGCCTGAACTGGAAAAAGTCTTTTTTGTAGGGGCTGAGAATTTAGATAAGCTGATTGAGATTTCTTATCGCTTGATGTATCTCCGCCTCCCGGATGAGATGTATATCCTTAACAGCCTTAATTTTGCCTGTCTCCTGGAAAAGAACCCTTCCCGGATATCTGCCCTGCAGGAGAAACTCCCGCCCTGGATATTGGTGACCAGTATTGGCGGATATGGAGAGTTACCGGCTGAGCAATTTAACTATAAGAATGCTGATGTTCAAAAAGAAGTTGAAAAATGGGGAATGAGCTTAGAAGAAAAAATAGGCGGTATCAGGGGATCTTTCTACCGGGATAAAGTTCTGCGGAAAACCTCGGAGGATCCTTACTGGAAAACCAGGTTCAAGGGAGATTGCCGGGAAGTGTTTTTCCTAACCTCTCTTTCCCGAACTCCCGAGTTTATAGAAACAGCTCAGCAGGCAGCTTACGAAAATGGACATGATCCTGCCTCGATAGGCGTGTATTTGCAGCTAGTAATGCAGGGAACAGGTTGCCATTGCGAATTTGACCTGTATACTTCCCTGGCAAAAGCCCCGGGTATGGAGGGTTTTTTCAATGACCTCAGCCAGAGGATTTTTAACCTGGGTGGATATTATTCCAGGCCATACGGTGTCTGGTCTGAACTGGTGTATCCTTACAGTGATACTTTTGTTAAGTATGCTCGCGGTCTTAAAGATATATTTGATCCCGGCAATGTCATGAATCCCGGAAAACTTTGTTTCAAGGAGAATTGAAATGAGCCTTGGCGATTACTATTATGAAATGTCCCATTGTCACCGTTGTTCGCTGTGTAAATTTACCCCCTTTCAAATAATAAAAAGCCGCCGCTTCGCTTACGGGTGTCCTTCAATTGCCTTTCGTAATTTTCACTCCTGGGCAGCCGGCGGGAGGGTGATCCTGGCCCATGCCATAGTGGAGGGGAGGTTGGCAGAAATCACAGAGACAATGGAGCAGATCGTCTTTGAATGCACTATGTGTGGCAGTTGCCAGTCTCAGTGCCGCACTTATAACTATAATCTGAATCCCATTGAAGTTATGCAGGAACTGAGGACTTATTTTGTAGAGCAAGGCCACTTGATCCCCGAGCATTCCATGCTGGTGGATGCGCTTAAAAGAGAGGACAATGTTTTTGGGGAGCCCAAAGCCAATCGTGGAAACTGGGCTCAAGATCTGGATGTGAAGGATATTAATCAGGAAAAGGCGGATGTGTTTTTCCATGTAGGATGCCGCATTTCCTATGATCAAGAATTCTGGCAGGTGGCAAGGGCAGCAGTTAATATTATGAAAAAAGCCGGCGCGGATATCGGGATTGCCGGCAAAGACGAAGCGTGCTGCGGCGGCAGGATTTATGAGATGGGATACCGGGGAAACTTTATTAATTATGCCGATGATTTTCTAAGCCGGGTTAAAGCTTCGGGAGCTTCCAAAATTGTGGTAATGTGTGCGGACTGTAATGGGACTTTGAAAGAGTATTATCCCCTGGTGGATAAAAAGCCGGATGTGGAAATACTTCATATTAGCGAGTATATAAGCCGCTTGTTGCGACAGGACAATATTAGATTTACCCATAAAGTCCCCTTGCGAATAACCTACCATGATCCCTGCCATCTGGGTAGAAGAGGCGAGCCGGGCGTAAAATGGGAAGGTGAATACCGGCGTATAAAACCCCATATCTTTGCTCCGGTTCCTGAAAAGCCCATTAAATTAGGATTAAATGGTTGTTATGAGGCACCCAGGGAGATTATCAAATCCATCCCCGGCATAGAGTTGGTGGAGATGGAGCGCAATAGATTGTTTAGCTGGTGCTGTGGGGCTGGAGCAGGAGTATATGAAGCTTTTGATGATTTTGCTTCTTTTTCAGCGAAGGAAAGAATTGAAGAAGCCATGGCTACCGGAGCAGATGCCCTGGTGACGGCATGCCCGTGGTGTGAAAGAAATTTCAAAGACACTCTGGAATCCACCGGGCAGGATATAAAGATATACGACATTATGGAACTGGTCAGCATGGCCGTGGGAGGTGTTTAAAATGTCTCAACCCATATCGGAGAAAGCCTATGACGAATTTGTAGAGGCTCTGGGAGAAGATAATATCTCGGTGGATCCGGGAGTGCTGGAGACATATACGTATATGAATGGCCTGGGCCAGGCTGGTATTGGTATCCAATGGATGTTCAGGCCGATAGCTGTGACTTTGCCCGGCAGCGTAGAAGAAGTGCAGGCGGTACTGCGAATTTGTGCCAGATATGGGCTCAAGTTTAAGGCCCATTCTACCGCCTGGTGGGCATTGGCGCTGGCTACCTGCCCAAATTGTGTGCTGATGGATATGAGGCGTATGAATAACCTGGAGATAAACGTGACTGACTCCTTTGCAGTTACCGAGCCCTACGTTACTGCCGGCGAAACTCAGGTGGAAACCATGAAATATGGGCTTAATCCCCATTTGGTGGGAGCGGGTCCCAACGCTTCCAACCTTGCCAGCGGCACCAGCATGCAGGGGACCGGGGGCACTTCCGTTCGCACATCTATGCAGGAGCGTAATTTGCTGGCTGTGGAGTGGATTACCCCGGCAGGAGAAGTTCTTAAACTGGGCTCATTAAATACCCCTAATGCCGGTTGGTTCTGTGGTGACGGTCCCGGTCCCAGTTTGCGAGGGATGATGAGAGGCGCGGCTGGCAATATGGGCGGCAACGGAGTGTTTACCAGGGCGGCGCTCAAACTTTATCCGTGGTACGGCCCCCCGTACGAGTGCGAGGGAACACCTCCGTTTTTTGACAGCTCGGATATACCCAATAGCTATTTGCGCTATGTAGTATGGGACGACCGGGATAATGAAGCGGAAGCTCTTTTGCGGCTAGGGGAGGCGGAAATACTTGATTACAACAACCGTTGGGCTGCCGGCGCTTTTACCAGCGCTATGTCTATTTCCAACGAAGAGTACCTGGAGATGGAAGAGAAGGGAGAATACAAGGAGAAATTTGGAAACGGCTTTTGGACTTTCTTTTTAAATGCCGAAAGCGAACGGGCCCTGGAGTACAAAATCAAAGTTTTCGAAAAGATCGTATCCGAGACGGGTGGGGTGATTTACGAAACTACTATCTTCGGGAAAAGATCCCATGAGATAGCCATCCAGAATGCAGTCAAGGCAGTGTGGATAGGGAAGGCTGCTTATATGCCCACCTCTGCAAACACAGGAGCAGTGCCTTTTTCCTATGAGACCATAGATCAGGGGTACAAACATGCCTTACCTATTTCCCTGGATGTAAAAGAGGAGCACATTGCCCGGGACAAAATGCTCAGTGAGGGAAGAGATAATTGCTATATGTGCATAGACGAAGATGGCCATTATATGCATATTGAGCATGCCTGCCTGGTTGATATGTGGGAACCCAAAGGGGAGCCCACGGGGGCTTGCATTAAGGGAGCGGCTCGTTCAATGGAGCAGGGAATCGGGTTCTTCTATTGTTCTATGCCGGGGAGCCCGCGCGATATGGTTATGTATTCCAAGTATATGGCCAAAATTCAGAGATTGCTCGATCCTTACTCCATAGCTAACAATACAACAACCAGGCCTTATGAGCTAATAACGCCGGTGGAGGAATTGTAAGATGTTCAAATTTATTTTTTTCAGGCTGGGATCGATGTTAAAAAGAATGCTCGCCCTTGCTTCTTATATGGACCACGCTTTTCAAGAGAGGCTTAATTCCAGGGACGTGGCTGTAGTGGTTAGAACCAAAAAAGAGGGTGAAAATGTGCAGTATCTCCTGGAAAACGGGCAGTTGAGCATAAATAGTGAAGATCATCCCGACCCGGATGTGGCTATTATTTTTTCCAATGCGGCAAATGCCTACTTTACTGCCATAAAACCCACTCCCCGGCTCATAGTGCAGTCGGTCATGGAGGCCATTGAGAAAGGCGATCTCAGAATAGAGTTCCAAGCGGAGTCTTTGAGTTGGATATTTGAAACTTTGATGCAAATGCCGGCGGCCTTTAATATCAAGGCCCGGATAAAAAATAGACTTCCCCATTAGAATTCCGGTGGAGTTTAGTTAAAAGATTGCACCCTAAGGCTAGAATTGCTAAATACGCACTTTAGCGGCAACGACACTTAAAGAAAGCGGTCGTCAATGCGGCTTGAGAGTGAGTGAAAACAGGCAAGTTTTAAAATATACAATATTCTTTTCCCGGAAAAGGGGTCAGTTATGGGAGTGTTAAGTTATGAAAGATAAATACGATGTTATTGTTATTGGAACCGGATGCGGTGGTTCTGCCGCCGGGGCTCTTGCGGCTTATCACGGCCATAAAACCCTTATTCTTGAAAAAAACAGCATGATCGGTGGCAGGACGGCTACTTACCAGAGGGAGGGCTTCAAAATGGATCACGGCCATGTGTTGTTTCGGTGTGAACGAGGTCCCCACGGGAAGTTGCTCCGGATGATAGATTGCCATGATCTGGCCCCGCGCTATTCCCATGCCATGGACTGGGGTGTGCAGGTGGCAGTTGATGATAAGATGTTGAAGATCGACCCTTATCAGCGGAGGATATTTAAACCACTTTCTCTTGGTAAGGAAGTATTTAATTTCAAGTTGGAAATGAAAGAATTAATTAAAATTATCATGTTCAATGCTACGGTATTGAGCATGCCGCCTCAATCCATGGAAGACCTGTATCAAGTTGATGCCAAGACTTTTTTGAATATATTTACCACCGATAAATATTTTCACAACATATTTGGCGGGGTGGCTACTGTTTGCCTGGGGGCAGTTATGAACGAGGTTTCGGCGGGAGTGCTAATGAGGCTGGTGAGGGCAGGTGTCCGCGGTATTGGATATCCCGTCAGTGGTGAAGGCATTTCGGCAATTCCCAATTCCTTTTTAAAGGCTGCGAAAAGGAATGGAGCGGAACTAGAACTTAAAACTCCGGTGGAGGAGATAGTTGTAGAAAATAAAACTGTGCGAGGTGTTATAGCAGATGGTAAATTTATAGAAGCTGCAAAAGTAATCAGCAATGTGGGGATCGGAGAGACAGTTTTCAACCTGGTAGGGGAAGAAAAGTTTGACCGTGAATACGCGAATGGCGTAAAAAATCTCAAATATTCTTACCAGGGGTTCAGCCTTAAATATGCTCTGGACAAGGAAGTGACAGACTACCCTTGGGGAGGCGAAATTCCGGGAAATATGGACAAGATCACCTCACAAATGAGCCGGGGAGTACTGCCGGAAAGATTGCCCTGGATGTACGTAGCTGCTTCCAATCTCGATTCTTCCATAGCCCCTGAAGGGAAACAGGCGATCTATGTTATCTCCGGTGGCTCACCGGCAGAAACGGGGCAGGTGGAATGGGAAGTGTGGATGAAACGGATCAAAGAGCAGGTAGCCGAATTTTTCCCTGGCATAGAGAAACATATTGTATTCTGTGAGGAATCTACCCCCGATGACATTGCCAGCTTTTCGGGGCGGATTTGCGGCGATTCGGTGGGAGTGGCTCAAACGGTGGACCAGGCAGGTAATTTGAGGCCTTCACCGGTTTCTCCCATTGAGGGTCTTTATTATGTTGGAGCAGATGTGGGTAAAGATCAGGTGGGGACGGAACTGGCTACTGAAAGTGCCATTGCCCTGGAACCTCATTTATCCCACCCCTAAGCATAAGAGTTCATAAAGTTAGACTTAGGTTCCCTCCTCCCCTGGCGGGAGGAGGTCAGGAGGAGGGGGTATTTACATCCAAGCCTCATTCCCCACAATCGAGGGAAAAAACACACCCCCATCCCGCTTCCCCCGTCGAGGGGGAAGGGGAAAGATGTGAGCTTTCAATGAAGGGAAGGGGGAAGATCAGATGCTTACCTAGTTAGCTAATTTCCTAATTAAACTTTAGCACATTATCTTTCCTGATAATTTCTAATGAGCAGCTCCGATATAGCTCCTCTTTTATCCGCCTTGCTGTTCACCGAGCGCCGGGCAAATACTTCATCAATAAAATAATTTTCGTATAAATTGCGGATGAAAGGAGTATCCGAATTGCTGAGCATTACCAGGCACCCTTCTTTATCTAGCTGATAAAATAGTTTAGCGAGCCGAACCTGGCTGTCTTCATCGAACCCTTCCGAAGTATAACCGGTAAAATTTGCAGTTTTCGAGAGCGGTTGATATGGGGGGTCAAGGTAAACAAAAGCCGCCTTTTTCGCATAGTGAAGGGCAAGGGTGAAATCTCCCAAAATTATTGCTGCATTTTTTAATGCGTACTGAACCTGACGTAGATTCTCTTCATCTTTTATCCGGGGTTTTTGGTAATAGCCGAAAGGCACATTGAATTTGTTTTGCTTGTTTACCCTGTATAGCCCGTTGTAGGCAGTTTTATTTAAATAAAGGAATCTGGATGCTCTTTCTATCTTAGCAAGCTGTTGGGGATTGAGAGCGCGTATTTTGTAAAAGTATTCAGCTGTGTTTTGATGCTCTTCCAGGCTGGAAAGAAGTTTTTCTAGATCGTCGCGGATGACCTGGTAAAGGTTTATAAGCTCTTCGTTATTATCGATTAAAACGGCATTGAGGGGTAGCAAGTGAAAGAATACCGCTCCTCCACCCAGAAAAGGCTCTATGTATAAATCGAAATTGGCCGGGAAAAAATCTTTAAACCGGGCTATTAATTGACTTTTACCTCCTGCCCATTTTATCGGAGGTCTGGGGTTTAATTCCCTATGAATTTGACTCTTATGTGTAGATTTCTGTTCTGAATTTCCGGTAAATATGGTTTTTCCGGACAAGGCTCATTCTCCTTTTTGCAGTTGGATGTTTCCGGTTGAAAAAAGCTTACCCTGCATAGTGAGAAAAATTTAGGTATGAATTTTTCTCATTCTTTTTGAGATATTCTATTTTTTTAATTACTTACCTTCAAAAGGCTGGTTATCTGCAATTTCTTTTTTTTTCAAAGCTTGCAAAAAGTTGAAATACTTGCTAAAATTCTATCTAAGCTTATTCGCTTGCTTACTGATTCTTGGTATATAATGAAGGAGATATTAATTATGCGTAAAGACAACCCCTTCAAAGAACACCTTGACACCTCGGTTGAGCAAATTTCAGAATGGAAAAAACAAAATCAAAGTTATGTTTTGGGCTACCTTTGTTCATATGTCCCGGAAGAAATTATTCATGCTGCCGGTGTTTTGCCGTACCGTATTTTTGGAGATTCTTCTTGTGCCACGCGGGCCGACCAACATTTGCAAGCCTATTCATGTTCCCTGGTAAAAAACTCATTGGGGGCAGCCTTGGAAGGTAAATTGGATTTTCTGGACGGGGCAGTGTTTCCCCATACGTGTGATACTATTCAGCGCTTATCTGATATCTGGCGCCTTAACGCAGGCATGAATTTTCACTTTGATGTAGTTCATCCCGTAAAGCTAACCACCGAAGGTTCCAGAACCTACATGCAAGGGGTGCTGGAACGATTCAGGGCGGAACTGGGCAGTGCTGTGGGAAAGGAAATAACCGACGCAATGCTTTCGGAGTCCATAAAACATTATAACAAGCTGCGTGGAATGCTATTTGAACTTTATCAAATAAGAAGGGATAATCCCCATCTGTTAAGCAGTGAAGATATTTATTACGCCTTGCGAGCCGCGGTAACTATGGACAGAACTCATTTTGTCCAGTTGTTGGAAAAGTTTAATGCCGAACTTCAACGCGAGGCGAGCGCCTGTTCTTCAAGTTCAAATGAATCCACGGAAGTAATTATTACCGGAGGGATATGCGATCATCCCAATCTTTATGAAATTATCGAAACCCAAGGCGCTCATGTGGTTTGGGATGATCTTTGCGCGGGGTACAGGTTTTTTACCGGCCGGTTAGATGAAAACCTTCCTCCCATGGAAGCTATCACTAACCGTTATTTCGAGCGTATGGAGTGCCCGGCAAAGCACCGGGGAACGGAATCGCGATTTAATAACCTCAAAGATCTTGTTGATAAGCACCATGCCAGTGGTGTAATCATTCTGCAGCTTAAGTTTTGCGATCCCCACTCTTTTGATTATCCTTATCTTAAAGAGTATCTCGATAATGAAAATATACCTTCTATACTTTTGGAACTGGAAGATGCGGATCAGAATTTGGGACCAGTCCGCACCCGCCTGGAAACCTTTATCGAGATGATCAACGGTTACTAACAAGTGTTTATAAATCATTAAGCCTGTGATTTGAAGAGTTATAACTCGAGGGGGGTAAGTATGAGCGAGCAGGAAAACAAAAAAGATCCGGAAAAAGAGGCCAAAAAAATAAAAACGGTCAAACAAATGAAAGAGATAATGACTGAATATTACATGACCGCCAAGAACGCCTCTCTGAATAATAAGAAAGTGGCCTGGATAACCAGTGGTGGTCCGGTGGAACCCTTAATTGCCATGGATGTGGTTCCCGTTTACCCGGAGAACCACGGAGCTATGATCGGTGCTTCCAAGATGGGAGTTGATCTGTGCAATAAAGCTGAGGATATGGGATTTTCGCGGGACCTGTGTTCTTACGCCCGCTCAGACATAGGTGCGGCTGTTACCAATGGAGGCCCTATTGGCGGTCTACCGGAGCCGGACTTCCTGGTGTGCTGCAATAATATTTGCGGTACGGTGATGAAGTGGTATGAAGTGCAGGCCAGGTATTACAATGTTCCCCTATTCATTCTGGACACCCCTTTTATCCATAGAGAAATGAGCGAGGAAGCCAAGCGTTATGTGATCGGGCAGATGGAGGATTATATTTCGTTTCTGGAAAAAGTTTGCGAAAAAAGCATGGATGAAGAACGCATGAATGAAGTTGCTCAACGCTCCCTGGAGGCCCAAAAGCTTTGGCAAAAGGTGTTGGATACTACCATGAACAAGCCTGCCCCTATAACCGCTTTTGACGCTTTCTTTCATCTTGCCCTCATTGTGACTCTGCGTGGCACTCAGCAGGCAGTTGATTATTACCAGAATTTGCTGGATGAAATGAATGAAAGGGTAAACAACGGAATAAGCATGGTTCCCAATGAACAATACAGACTGCTGTGGGATAATTTGCCCGTTTGGTACCGTACTAAATGGTTTTCCGATAAATTTGCTTCTCACGGCGCCAGCCTGGTGGCGGACACTTATACCGCTGCCTGGAGCGGTGTCTTTCACCTCATTGATGAGAATAATTTTCTGGAGTCGGCTGCTCTGGCTTATTCCAGCGTGTATCTGAATGTTTCCATTGATAAGATGGTGGAAAACTTCCGGCACCTTGCCCGGAAATACGATGTTGATGGCATCGTTATGCACTCCAACCGGAGTTGCAAGCCCTATTCATTGGGGCAATATGATTTAAGCAGAATTATAACTTCTGAACTTAATCTGCCTGTACTTATTTTTGAAGCGGATATGGTGGACGAACGCAACTTCAGCGAAGGACAGGTAGAGAACCGTATTGATGCTTTCATGGAAATACTTAAAGAGCGAGCCACCTGAAAAAGCATTAGTAACTGATCAGGCATTTTTTCCCCTTACCAATGAGATCTTCGCGTCCGGACTTCTGAAGGGCTTCTTTTACCAAATGACGGTTTTTAGGGTTTTTGTACTGAAGCAGGGCTCTTTGCATGGCTTTTTCCCGGGGAGTTTTGGGGACGTACAGTGGTTGCATATCCCGAGGGTCTAATTCTGTGTAGTACATGCAGGTAGATAGAGTGCCCGGAGTGGGGTAGAAATCCTGCACCTGCTCGGGGGTATGGCCAATATCCCGGAGGTATTCGGCAAGCTGGATGGCATCATGCAAAGTGGAACCGGGATGGCCGGAGATTAAGTAAGGAACCAGATATTGGTTGAGGCCGTGTTTTTTATTGATTGCATTGAATTCCCGGGTGAATTTGTCATAAACCTCAGGGCCTGGCTTGCCCATCTTTCCCAGAACCTTGGGGGAGATATGTTCCGGAGCTACTTTTAATTGACCGCTGATGTGATGTTTGCACAGTTCTTCAAAAAAAGTGCGGTCCTGATCATAAATTAGATAATCATGCCGGATGCCGGAGCGGACAAAAACTTTTTTTACTCCCGGCAGATTGCGCAGTTTTCTCAATAGTTGCAGGTACTCAGAGTGATCCACATTCAAATTGGGACATGGCTCGGGAACCAGGCACTTGCGGTGGGAGCAAACGCCTTCCGTTTCTTGTTTCTGGCATGAGCGATGCCTGAAGTTTGCGGTGCCCCCCCCCACATCATGAATATATCCCTTGAAATCCGGGGCTTTAATCATCTCTTTAGCCTCTTCTACTAGGGACGGAATGCTCCTGGACTGGACAATTCTTCCCTGATGAAAATGCAGGGCGCAAAAGTGGCATCCCCCGAAACATCCTCTTACGCTCACCAGGCTATGCTTTACCTCTGAAATAGCCGGGACTCCTCCTTTTTTTTCATAAATGGGATGATAGGTTTTGGTGAACGGGAGGTGGTATATACTGTCCAGTTCATGGGTGGATAAAGGTTCTGCGGGCGGGTTTTGAACCACATAAGTATGCCGGTAGGGCTCGATAAGGGTTACTCCATTGATGGGATCGGTGTTGCGGTATTGTTTCATAAAACTGGTGGCATAGCGGTGGGGAGCTTCCAGTATTTCATCATAGGCGGGTAAAACTTCTGCTTCCCCCAGAGCATCAGGATCGAGATGCTCGGTATTATAGACAGTGCCCCTAATAAAAGTAAGATGTTCAATGTGAATGCCACTTCTCAGGGCTTCGGCAATTTCAATGATTGGTTTTTCTCCCATCCCGTATACCAGGAGGTCTGCCCTGGCATCCAGCAGTATAGAGCGCCGAATACGGTCATCCCAGTAATCGTAATGGGCCATCCTTCTTAAACTCGCTTCCAAGCCGCCCAGGATGACAGGAACTTTTTTGTAAGCTTCTTTAGCTTTTTGGGTGTAAACTATACTTGCCCGGTCTGGGCGCAGGCCCATTTTACCGCCCGGGGAATAGGCGTCTTTTTTGCGAGGCTTGCGGGCAGCGGTATAGTGGTTGACCATGGAATCAATGTTTCCGCCGGTGACCAGAAAAGCAAGTGCCGGACGCCCCAGTTTTCGAAATTCTTCATTATTCCGCCAGTCTGGTTGGGGAATTATGCCCACTCTGAAACCATGGGATTCAAGTAAGCGGCCAATGATTGCTACCCCAAAGGAGGGGTGATCTACATAAGCGTCTCCGCTGACGATGATAAAATCAGGCCGTTCCCAGCCCCGCTCTTCCAGTTCTGTTTTAGTTATGGGCAGAAATTTAGCATTCATAGGGCTAGTGTACCCTACCTGTAGAGTTTTCACAAGAGAGCTTCTTTTTTTGTCATTCATTTAAGAATAAACTTTTTTCATAAGGCAGGAAAAAGAAAAAGCGAAATAGAATAACTATGTTCGTGCATATATATTAAATGTGCAGAAGTTTATGTAATTGTTGATTGTTGAAAACTGGATAATGCAACTGATCAGGTGCCTTGCCACTTAAAATGGTGAGGGTAAAAGGGAAGTTCGGTGAAAGGCCGACGCGGTCCCGCCACTGTAAGGGGGAGGCTGTTTTCTTTTATGCCACTGGAGCGCTTCAGCTCTGGGAAGGCGAAAGCAGCCGGTGAACCCGAGCCAGTAAACCTGCCTGATCTGCATTCACCTTTGAACTACGGTCGATAGGGAGGTGAAGTTGAAATGAATTGCTTAGAATAATCTCAACTCCCTTTTCGGGAGTTTTTTTATTGCTTTTGCGGATGAAGTAAAGATGGAGACCAGGTTTTGTTCAAGAAATGTGTTTAGTAAATTATCAAGTGATTTTTTAATTTTGCTTATTACTTAAATGAGATTGTCAACAATTTATTTCTGAATAGGAGGAAATGCTCATGCACATAGCTGATGGAGTATTAAGCGAACCAGTAGTAGCAACAGGTATTGTGGTTACGGGTGCCATTACTGCCTATGCTGTTTCGAAAACAAAAAAAGAAGAGTTGCCTAAAATGAGCTTGCTTACAGGAGTATTTTTCATTGCTTCTTTATTTTCCCTTCCCTTGCCAGGGCCTACCTGCGTGCATCCCATGTTAGCGGCATTTTTGGGGATATTATTGGGGTCAAAGGCGGTGATTCCCATCCTGGTGGGGTTGGGATTACAAGCGTTTCTTCTACAATACGGGGGGATTTCCACCCTGGGTATAAATACCCTTCTGGTAACTTTGCCTGCTTTTGTGGGGGCATACCTTTTTCACCAGAGCAGGAATTACTTGTCCACTGTTCTGAAGAGAGGGGCGTTTTCGGCTCTGGTGGCTACTGTACTGGTAGGCGTGTTTTTGTCTTTTGTAATGTATTTTAGCGATGAACGATATGCCGAAGGATTTATTACCGGCGGCGGGTTTGTAGGGCTTATTGAAATGATTCTGGTAACCCATCTGGTGCTTGCCGTTGTGGTAGAAGCGCCGGTTACCGGTTTTGCCCTCAGGTATATTAACCATGCGCGCCCTTCATTGGTAAGCAATAAAGGATAGTAAGTTTGCCGGGCAGCTTTGGATATTCCGGCAGATTTGGATACTGGAAACTGGAGGAGAAATTATCATGGGTTTAAACGGTCATACTTTGCCTGGTCACTTGAAACCTGACCTGCACGGCGAGTTGAATTCCTGGATACACACCTGGGATACCAGGACAAAAACGATAGCTATGGTTATTTTTATATTCGGGATAATTTCCATAGATAAATTAAATGTGATTTTGCTGGCATTTTCCCTGGTGATGATTGCTGCCCTTTCTACCAGGATTCCTCCTTCATTTATGTGGAGAAGGGTAAAATGGGTGTTTCCCTTTTTAATTTTTATATTTGTGGGACTTCTGTTAGGGAGAGGTTTTGAAAATTTTCAGGACAGCCTTTATTTTGCCTCGGTAGTTAGCCTTAAAGCCCTGACTTCTATAATCGCCACCATAATGGTTTTGGGGAGTCAGTCCCTGGAGGAGTTCTTCAAGGGGCTTTCGGAATTGAAGGTTCCCCAAACCATTATCTCGGTGCTGTTTTTGTCGTATCGTTATATTTTTCTCTACCAGGAGGTTTTTAATAATACGTATAAAGCGCTTTTATCCAGAGGGTTCGAAAACAAATTTAGCCTGCATACTTTGAGGGCTTATGGCGAAATCATAGGTGCTCTTTTTGTTAAAGCCCTGGACAGGTCGGGGATAGTTTTCAAATCTATGGAGGCCAGAGGGTTTGACGGCAGTATTCCTGTAGGCAGTAACTTTGACAAGTTGCAGATTAAAGACGTGCTCAAAACTGCGGCCGTGATTATGGTAACAGCCGTACTGTTAAGCCTTGATTGGGGTGTAATTTGAACTTGAAAGCTGTAGAAATAACTGGAGTTAGCTTCCACTATGACGGGGTTGATGGGAGCAAAATCAGAGCATTGCACGATATAAACCTGGAATTGGAATATAGCGAGAAAGTAGCTGTTCTCGGAGCTAATGGAAGCGGCAAAACCACTCTGTTTTACCATTTAAACGGGTTGCTTTTGCCCCAGAACGGTGAAATTACAGTCCAGGGAACCGAGGTTAATAAAAAAAACCGCAAGGAATTAATAAAAAATGTGGGGATTGTTTTTGAAAATCCCGACAACCAGCTGTTTTCCACTACGGTTTATGATGATGTGGCCTTTGCCTATCGGAACCAAAATTTTAGCGAAAAGGAAATAAAAAACAAGGTGCCCGCCTTATTAGATAAAGTGCAAGCCGGAGATCTGGCGGAAAAATCGCCCTATAATTTGAGCTGGGGACAAAAAAAACGGGTTGCCATTGCGGCAACCCTGGCCATGGATCCTGACATTTTAATTTTCGATGAACCTTTTTCGGGGCTGGATCCCCTTGTTTCCAAGTATTTAATGGCTTTGCTGGAAGACTTGCATGAAGAAGGAAAGACCATTTTGATGGGAACTCATAATGTGGACATCGCCCATAGCTGGGCGGATAAAATAATTATTCTTTACGAGGGGGAAGTATTTGCCGCTGGTCCGGTGGATTTACTGGAAGATAAGAAAATGATGGAAAAAGTGCATCTGGATACTCCTCTCCTGGCTAAAATTTTTGAAGGCTCCTCCTATACACCCCGATCTGTTACAGAAGCCCGACAACTGATTAATAATTTGAGCTTTAACCCGGTTGACCAGGATACTTAAACATGACTGAAGAGGGACAAATTATTTAAAATTTGAGCTTTAACCCGGGACGTAACGATTAAACCTTAGGTTATTCTTTTTTCCAGGTAGTCCTAAATAACAGAATATGCCGTTAAGGATGGTGATAAAATTGAGTGCTATTCCTTCATTAATAGCCAAAATGGAGAAAAAAACATCTGCTAACCCATTAGTAATTTCAGTATATACTCGCCGTTTTTATGAGGTTGTTTGCAAAGAAATAGAGCTAGCCGGCATTGATTCTTCTCAACAGGTTCTAAATATAGGTTGCGGAGGTTTGCCTTATACCGCTATTCAGTTAGCCCGGACCACCGGAGCGTTTGTATGGGCGTTGGATAGGGATGAAGAGGCAGTCGCAGCAGCCCGGGAATGCGTGAAATTACTGCAGATGGAGGATCAAATAGAGGTTCTAACCCTGGATGGAACCGAACAACTGGAATTTGATTTTGAAGTTGCCATTGTGGCTTTGCATTCTGAGCCCAAGGAGGAAATACTACACAACCTTATTCGGGCAGGTAAACCGGGAGCGCGGTTGATTTTCCGGCGCCCCCGGGAAGAGGTTGCCAACCGGTATGACTCCCTGCCCGAT
>Ga0207421_10001394_pt1 | contig 31099 bp, 26 predicted proteins | sample SodLakKL_010_SED_4_FD_187542 | JGI IMG/M metagenome (GOLD analysis project Ga0207421, IMG submission 187542) | Alkaline sediment microbial communities from Lake Tanatar, Kulunda Steppe, Russia - 8KL_010_SED (SPAdes) (version 2) | ecosystem: Environmental > Aquatic > Non-marine Saline and...
GCTCCACCGCGGGGGCCACCCGAGCGACGACCGCTCACCCGACCGCCGCCGACGTCGAGTCGACGTACCAGCGCACCCCGTCACGACGGTCCTCGACGACCACGCCGGCTGCGGTCAGCTGGTCACGGATCGCGTCGGCGGTGGCGAAGTCCTTGGCCGCACGGGCGGCGGCGCGCTGCTCCAGCAGCGACTCGACGAGGACGGCCAGCTGCCGCTCCAGACCGGCCGCATCCGACAACGCCTCCTCGAGGTGGAGCCCCAGCACGACGTCGCCGAGTTCGGTCAGGGTGTCGGCGAGCGCTGTCACCGCCGCCTGTGCTGTGGCGTCGCCGCGCTCCGCGGCGGGGAGCAGTTCGTTGCCGGCGCCGACCAGCTCGTGCAGCGCCGCGACGGCCACCGGGGCGTTGAGGTCGGCGTCCATGGCCGCCCGGAAGGCCGCGACGTGGGGCGCGGCCACCTCGGCGTCGGGCGCGACCTCGCCGGCGGCGCGGCGTGCCGAACGCAGGAAGGTCGTGAAGCGCTGGTGGACGGTCATGGCGTCACGCAGCCGTTCGGTGTCGAAGGTCAGCGGCGTGCGGTGCTGGGCCGACAGGTACCAGACCCGCAGCGGCCCCACACCCCAGTCCGCCAGCGCCTGCTCCAAGGCCACGACGTTGCCCACGGACTTGGACATCTTCTCCGTGCCCATCTGGACCATGCCGTTGTGCACCCAGTACCGGGCGAAGGTGTCGCCGTGGGCGGCCTCGTGCTGGGCGATCTCGTTCTCGTGGTGGGGGAACACCAGGTCGAGCCCGCCGCCGTGGATGTCGAACCCGTGGCCGAGGTGCTTGGCCGCCATCGCGGAGCACTCGATGTGCCATCCCGGCCGACCAGGCCCCCAGGGCGACGCCCACGCCGGCTCGCCCGCCTTGGCCGACTTCCACATCGCGAAGTCGAGCGGGTCCTCCTTGTGATCCGCGTCGACGATGTCCTCGCCCTGCTGCATGTCGTCGATGCGACGCCGCGACAGCTTCCCGTACCCGTCGAAGGTCCTGACGCGGAAGAACACGTCGCCGCCGGCGGCGTACGCCTTGCCCTGATCGATCAGCCGCTGGATCAGCTCCTGCATCTCGATCAGGTGACCGGTCGCCAGCGGCTGCACGTCGGGCGGTCGCACCCCGAGCGCATCCATGGTCCGGTTCCAGGCACGGGTGTACCGGGTGGCGATGACGGCCGGGTCGCGCTGCTCCCGGCGGGCCCGCAGGATGATCTTGTCGTCGATGTCGGTCACGTTCTGGACCGCGGTCACCTCGTAGCCGGCCCAGATCAGGTACCGACGCAGCACGTCGAACACCACCGCCGCGCGCCCGTGTCCGATGTGCGCGTCCCCCTGGACCGTCGGGCCACAGACGTACATCGCGACCTTGCCGGCATCACGGGGCTCGAACGGCCGCTCCTCACGGGTGAGCGTGTCGTACAGGGACAGGGCCATGACGGACCACCGGTTCGAGATGGGGATGGACAGCCGGGGGCGACGGCTCCACCCGGGATCGGGCCACACCGCCGCCAGCGGAGGGCGGGGGCGCGACCGCGCGGTCCTGCAGCCTACCCCTGCCGCGCCACCAGCAGGCAGGCGGCCAACGCCAGCACACCTTCTCCGCGGCCGAGGGCACCGAGGTGGTCGGTGGTGGTGAACTTCACCGACACCGCGCGGAGGTCGAGGTGGAGCACCCGGGCGAGGTTGCCGCGCATGGCCTCCCGGTGGCCGGCCAGGCGCGGGCGCTCGGCGACGACCGTGACGTCGAGGTTGCCGATCGTCCAGCCCGCGGCGGCGACGTCGGCGACCACCGCCGCCAGCAGGTCGGCGGAGTCGGCACCGCACAGCTCCGGGCGGTCCACCCCGAACCGGCTGCCCAGGTCACCGAGGGCCGCCGCACCGAGCAGGGCGTCGGCCACCGCGTGGTAGCCAGCGTCACCGTCGCTGTGGCCGACCAGTCCCGGCCCCCCCGGGACGGTGACACCGCACAGGACCAACGCACGGTCGTCGTCCTCGGAGGTGAAGGCGTGCACGTCCACGCCCTGACCGATCCGGACCGCACTCACGCCCCACCTCCGACGCCGGCAGCATCCGGCGCAGCGTGCTGCCCGAGCACCTCCAGCAGCGCGAGATCGCTCGGGTAGGTGACCTTGCGCGCCCATACCGAGCCGGGCACGACGACGATCCTGCCCTCCAACTCCCCACGGTCCCGGAGCCGCTCCACCAGCGCCAGGTCGTCGGTCGCCTCCGCCATCGGCCCGATGGGGTCGAGGACCCGGTCGATGACGCCGCGCGGGAACACCTGGGGGGTCTGGACCCCCACCAGCCCGGTCCGGTCCACGGTGTCGAGCACCTCCCCGGCGACCGTGCGCTTCAGGGTGTCGGCCACGGGCACACCGGGCGCGGCGGCCAGCACGTCCGGCGCGTCGCTCACCGCCGCGACCGCGGCTGCGATCACCTGCGGCGGGGTGAGAGGCCTCGCCGCGTCGTGGATCGCCACCACCTCGACGTCATCGGGGAGGGCAGCGATCCCAGCCACGACGCTCGCCGTGCGCGTGGCGCCGCCCGGGACCAGCCCGGAGATCGCGAGGTCCCCCGCCGCGAGGGCGAAGGCCTCGCTCTGCCCCGGGGTGTGCACCACCACCGGTGGTGGCAGGCCCGCCGCCGCCAGGCCGGCGAGCGCGTGGGCGAGCAGCGGTCGGCCTGCCAGCAGCACCAGCGCCTTGGGGTGCCGCGCCGCGAGTCGCTCGCCGCTACCGGCGGCGACGACCACGACGCCCAGGCGTGGGCCGGACCGGCTCACGAGCCGTCCGCTGCGACCGCCGCGAAGAGCAGTCGGCCCGTCCGCGTCTGGACGATGGAGGTGACGTCGACGGCCACGAGGTCGCCGATGCGGTCGCGACCCTGCGCGACCACGACCATGGTGCCGTCCTCGAGGTAGCCGACCCCCTGGTCACGCTCCCGCCCCTCCCGGATGACCGTCAGGTCGAGGCGATCGCCGGGCAGCACCGGGGCACGGACCGCGTCGGCCAACGCGTGCGGGTTCAACACGCGGATACCCCGGGCCTCGGCCGTGCGGGCCAGCGGGACGTCGGCGGTGATCAGGGCGGCACGCCGGTCCTGGCACAGTGCGGCGAGCCGATCGTCGACGGCGGCCACCCCGGGAACCTCGATGTCGCTGATCTCCACAGCGACCAGGCCCTCGTCCTGGAGCACCTGCAGGGTCCGCAGGCCGCGCTCCCCCAACGCGCTGCGGTGCTCACGTTCGTCGGCCGCGATGCGCTCCACCTCGTCGATCACGAACCTGGGGATCACCAGCGTCCCCTCGAGATAGCCGCTGCGGGCCACGTCCGCGATGCGCCCGTCGATCAGGGCCGAGCTGTCGACGACCTTGACGCCGGCGCCTCGGGACGGTGTGCGGACCTCCAGCCGGCCCCGGATACCGACGTAGCGGCCGAGCTCGGCCGCCCGGTTGGCACCCAGCAGGATCCCGCCGTACACGAGCACGACCAACAGCAGGAGCAGCACCGGCACGGTGAACGCCTGGCCCGGCAGCAGCAGCACGGGCACGGAGATGGCCAGACCGAGGAGCGCACCGAAGGTGCCACCGATCGCCCCGGCGACCAGCTGGACGGCCGGCACCGACTGCAACCGCTGGGTCGCGCCCCGCACCCCACGGACGAGCAGCCGCCCGAACAGACCCCCGAGGAGGTAGCCGAACAGCGCGCCCAGCATCGAGGTGACCAGCCGGGTGGTCTGCGGGTCCTCGAAGGCGAGCAGGCGGTGGACAGGGTCGCCCAGGGCGTAGCCGCCGGCGGTCGCCGACAGCACGACGCCCAGCCTGACCAGCTCCGCGACGACGTGAGCGCGCGGCACGTTCCGCTCGACCACCGGCGTCCTCCGAGCCTCAACTGGCGAGGATGCTACGGGGTCGGTGGTCAGCTGTCGGTCAGCCCTGTGCGGCGAGCAGGGTCTCCTCGACCAGCGCCTCCGCCTGCTCTTCGTCCTTCTTGATGGCGACCGCCAGCTCGGACAGCAGGATCTGCTTCGCCTTGGTCAGCATGCGCTTCTCGCCCGCGGACAGGCCCTTGTCCTTCTCGCGCGTGGCGAGGTTCCGCACCACCTCGGCGACCTGGTAGATGTCACCGGACCGCAGCTTCTCGTAGTTGGCCTTGAACCGGCGCGACCAGTTGCCGGCGGCCTTGCCTTCGGGCTCACGCAGGACGTCGAGGACCTGCTCGACCTCCTTCTTGCTCACCACGTTGCGGATCCCGACCTCCTCACAGGAGTCGGCTGGCACCATCAGCGTCAGGTCCCCGTAGGTCAGCCGGAGGACCAGGTACTCCCTCGCCTCGCCCTTGAGCTCCCGCTCTTCCTTGCGTTCCACGACCGCTGCGCCGTGGTGGGGGTAGATGACGGTGTCGCCGACGCTGTAGGCCATATGAGGGTCGCTCCTGACGTGGTCCTGGTGGGGGACCGGGGGATCCGGGGTGGCGATGCCCACGGACCGAACCGGTGAGCGGCCGGTACCGAACCCAGGATGCAACTCCCACACAGAGGAGGTCGCAGGACGGGCCCTCGCGCCGCTCGTCGGCCGTCTCCGCGGCACCTTTCGTTCGACTCGCTGAGGCTTGTCCTGCAACGTCCCGGCACCGCACCACCTCATGACGAGGGGTCACCGGGAGCAGATCAGAGGCTGCTGTCCTCGTTTCGGGACACTGCCATCTGGCCCAGTCGAGGATAGCATCCCAACGCCCCTCGGTCGAGGGCCGGCCGAGGCTCGATATCGCCTCTCACCGGGCCATCCGAGGCCCCTTCGGGGCAGGTGGACCTCGCCGCCCCGATCAGCTGAACCGCTCCAGGGCGATGGGCTCTGACAGCCGGCGAAGCCCCTCCTGGATCATGCGTGCGCGGTGACCCCCCACCCCTTCGACCTGGTCGAGATCGGAGATGGTGGCCTCCATGACCCGCGGCAGCGTGTGGAAGCGCTCGACGAGCCGTTCGATCACCGTGGCCGGCAGGCGCGGGATGCGCGACAGCATCCGGTAGCCGCGGGGTGTGACCTGCAGCTCCAGTTCGTCATCCCCGTAGGCGAGCAGCGAGGCGACCAGCTCCGGGTTCAGCAGCTCCTCGGTCTCGAGCACGGCCAGCTCCTCGAGGACCCGCTTGAGCTTTCGACGACGGTCCTTGAGGTAGTCACGGACCAGCAGCTCGCGCATGTTGCCGACGGAGCCCACCAGCTCGTCCAGCTGGAGCTGGATCAGCCGCCCCTCGCTCCCCAACTCGATGACGTGGGACTCGACCTCTCCGGCGATGCGCCGCAGCATCTCGGCGCGCTGGAGCGCCAGCACCGCGTCGCGGACCGTGACCGCATCCTCGACCTCGCGGGACGACAGCAACCCGGTGACCTCATCCAGCCGTGAGCGGTAGCGCTCCAGGGTGGACAGCGCCTGGTTGGCGCGGACCAGCAGGGCGGACACCTCCTCGAGCACGTGCTTGGTGCCACCGAAGTACACGTTCACCATGCCCATCGACTCCGACACCGCGATGACGGGCTGCCCGGTCTCGCGGGCGGTCCGCTCCGCGGAGCGGTGCCGGGTCCCGGTCTCGGAGGTCGGGATCGAGGGGTCGGGGACCAGGTGGACGTTCGCGCGCAGGATGCGCCTCGCGTCGGCGTCGAGTACCAGCGCGCCGTCCATCTTCGCGAGCTCGGCGACCCGCTGGCTGGTCGCCGCGATGTCGATGACGAACCCTCCCGAGACCAGGGGCTCGATCTGCGGGGTCCAGCCGATCACGATCAACGTGCCGCGGTCCGCGCGTATGACGCGCTCGATGCCCTCGCGCAGATGGGTCCCGGGTGCCAGCATGGCGAGCACGGCACGCAGGCCCGGATCACGGGGCACCTCCACCACGTGCGGCTCCTCTCTGCCCCACCGCTGCCCCCAGCGGCTCACGCGTCCCGTCCGACGCGTGCGACTGCCGCGCAGCGTAACGCAGGTCGCGAGCCTCGCGTGGTCAGGTCAGCAACCACCGTCCGACGGCGTCGGGCCGGGTCGTGACATCGAGGCGGTCGATGCGGTCGGCCACCTCGGCGACCTCGGCGAGGAAGTCGGCGTGACCGCCACGCTCCGGGTCCTCGCCGGTCCCGCGCGCGTGGGCCAGGACCAGCCGCGCATCGCGCCCGTCGGGCTTGAGCCTGAGCACCCGCCCGAGCCGTTGGACGAGCTGGCGACGGGTCCGGAAGGCGGCGAGGACCACCGCGACGTCGGCCGCGGGGACGTCGATCCCCTCGTCGAGCACGCGGGGGGCGACCAGGGCGTCGATCCGGCCGCGGCGGAACTGCGCCAGCCGGATCCGACGTCGCTCGTCGGGGAGCTGGCCGTGCACGGTCTCGGCCGCGACACCGGCCGCGACCAGCACGCGGGCCGCCGCCTCGGCCTGTGCCACCGTGTCGGTGAAGACCAGCGAGCGACCACCGCGCAGCGCCGGCGCCGCCGACCGCGCGACGTCGAGCTTGGCGGCCGCGGTGGCGGCGACGTCGCGGCGCTGGCGGATCCGCGCCAGGTACTCGTGGCAGGCTGTCGCCTGGCGACCCTCGTCGCGACTGCGGTCGCCAGCCGCGGCGACCACCGCGGCCGCCGCTCTCAGCAGCGCGCCGGGTTCTCTGGGCATGCCGAGCGGTCCGACGAGCTCCCCGTGCAGGCTCCGGACACGAGCGTCGGCAGCGTCGTGGACCTGGCGCTCCTCGGGGGTGAGCGCGACCCCGGCCAGCGCGATCGAGAAGGGGGCGACGGTGCCGTCGGCGACGGCGCGGTCGTAGCGGTACCGGAACACCACCGGGCCGAAGTAGGGCTCGAGGACCTCCGCGACCCCCTCGTCACCGCGCTCGTAGGTCGCGGTCAGCGCCAGCCGCAGCCCGAGGTCCTGGGGCAACGCCGCGCCCCAGGTCGGTGCTCCGTAGCGGTGCGCCTCGTCGGCCACGACCAGTCCCGCGGCGCCTGGCGGCAGGTCGATCGGGACGCCGGCGGCCGAGTGGGGGGTGGCCAGCAGCACCTGGTGCGAGAACAGGTCGTCCTGACCGCCGCCCCCGAGCCGACCGACGCTGACCTCCGGCAGCAGCTCACGGACGCTGGTCCGCCACTGGTCCAGCAGCTCCAGGGTGGGCACGAGGACCAGGACCCGACCGCCCCGGTCCAGCACCGTACGGGCGGCGGCGATGGCGAGCCGGGTCTTGCCGGTGCCGGTGACCGCCTCGATCACCCCCCGACACGTGGCGGACCAGGCCGCGAACGCCTCGGCCTGCCAGGGTCGCAGCTCCAGGGCATCCAGCGCGCCACGGGTGTCCGGCCGGGTGGGCGCCGGCGCTCCTGCTGCCGCGGCCGCTCCTGCTGCCGTGGTCGACGGATCGACCAGCGTCCAGCGCCGCCGGCCCAGCTCGTCGTGCGAGGCGAAGCGTGGGTCGCGGACCAGGACGCGCTCCAGTGCCGCCCGTGACACCCCCGCTCCCCCCGCCGCCCGCACCACCTGCAGCACCTCGTCGAGCGCGGCATCCCCGACCGAAGCGAGGTGCTCCTCGACGATCCGGGTGACGCGGTCGCTCACGGGGCCCGGCCGGGTAGCGACAGCTGCCCGTCGACGTACTCGGCCAGGCCCTCGCCGACCAACGCGTCGGCGACCTGGCGGGCGCGCTCCGGCTCCTCCGGCCACCCGGTCACGTCGGCGACCCTGGCCACCTCGACGGGACCCGTGCGCAGCGCCTGGACCAGCCGGCCCCGGCCCTGCCGGTCGGAGCCGGCGAACACCGGCTGGTGTCGGGTCGTCCCGGCGGTCCCGTCGGCCGGGTCCGGCAGCGCGAAGCCGGTGCGGGCCCAGGCGCAGGAGGAGGCGATCGGACACTCGCCGCAACGCGGACCTCGCTTGACGCACACCTGCGAGCCCAGGTCCAGCACCGCCTGGTTCCACACCCAGCCGCTCCCCATCGGCACGAGCTCGTCAGCGAGGTCCTGGGCGGCGCGGGGCGCCAACCGGTGACCGGCCGCGGCGCGCGCCAGGAACCGGGCGGCGTTGGTGTCGACCACCCCGTGGTCCCGCTCGAAGGCGAAGCACAGCACGGCGCGCGCCGTGTAGGGACCGATACCCGGCAGTGCCAGCAGGGCGTCGAGGTGGTCCGGCACGATCCCGTCGTGCACGCGGACGATGCTCTGGGCGGCCCGGTGCAGGTTCGCGGCCCGCCGGTTGTAGCCCAGCCCCTCCCAGGCCCGCAGCACCTCGCCGAGCGGCGCCTCGGCGCAGGCCGACACCGTGGGGAAGGCCTCGAGGAAGCCGAGGTAGCGGGGGGCGACCCGCACGACCTGGGTCTGCTGGAGCATCAGCTCCGAGACGAGGACCGCCCAGGGGTCGCGGGTGGCGCGCCACGGCAGATCAGCTCGGACCCCCTCGGCCCAGGCCAGGAGATCCTCGGTGAGCCGGCGACGCGTGGCGACGTCGGGGGCCGCGGGGACCGACTCGGTGCCCTTGGCTGCACGTGAGGCCACGGGGCGGGATCCGATCGACGGTGGCAGAGGTCCCGGGGGCGGAGGGCCGCGGAGGCTATCGGAGCCTCAGACGGCCGCCTCCAGCGCGGCCATCTGCTCGGGCGTGAGCTCGAGCACCGCGGCGGCGACGTTCTCCTCGAGGTGTTCGAGGGAGGAGGTGCCGGGGATCGGGACCATCACCGGTGACCGGTGGAGGAGCCACGCCAGAGCCAGCTGGGCCGGGGTGGCACCGATCGTCGACGCCATCGCGTCGAGAGGGCCACCCGGACGCGCGAGCGTCCCCACCGCGACCGGGAACCAGGGCAGGAAGGCGATGTCCGCGGCGGCGCAGACCTCCAGGACGTCCTCGGAGCCCCGCTCGGTCAGGTTGTAGCGGTTCTGGACGCTGGCCACGGCCAGCTGGCTGCGCGCGTCCTCGAGCTCGGCGACCGAGATCTCGGAGAGTCCGAGGTGGCGCACCTTGCCCTCACGCTGCAGATCGGCCAGCACACCGAACTGCTCGGCCGCGGGGACCGCTGGATCGATGCGGTGGAGCTGGAAGAGGTCGATCCGCTCGACGGCGAGGCGACGCAGGCTCATCTCGCAGGCGGAGCGTAGGTACTCGGGTCGGCCGAGCGGGTGCCACTCACCTGGACCGGTGCGCACCAGGCCCGCCTTGGTCGCGATCGTCACGCCGCCGTAGGGGTCGTCACCTCGCCCGGTGTGCAGCGCCTCACGGATGAGGTCCTCGGCGACGAAGGGCCCGTAACTGTCGGCGGTGTCGATCAGGTCGACGCCCAGCTCGACCGCCCGTCGCAGCACGGCGATCGCGTGGTCGCGATCGGCAGGCTCGCCCCACACGCCCTCGCCGGTCAAGCGCATGGCCCCGTAGCCCATCCTGGTGACGGGCAGATCGCCTCCCAGGAGCACGGTGCCCGACGCTGCGGCGGTGGTGGCGGTCATGGTGCTCCCTGCGGTCGCGGTCTGCCGGCGGATCGCCTGGCGCACCGACCCGAGGCGTACGTGGTCCGGCGCACCGGACGGTAGCGTCGTGGGCGGAGCTCGCCGAACGGGAACCCTGCAGCTCCGCCGCCAGGAGGACCCCATGAACGTCAGCAACGATCCGACGCTGACCGTCGCCGCCGGAGGGCCCGCTTCACCGGTCGACGACCGTCACGTCGAGGTGTTCGAGCCCGTCGCCACGCCGGCCGAGGTCCGGGCGGAGCTACCGGCGAGCCGGGAGCAACACGATCTCGTCCGTGGTAGCCGGGCCGCGATCGCCGCAGCGATGCGCGGCGACGACGAGCGCATGGTGGTGATCGTGGGTCCCTGCTCGATCCACGACCGGGGTGTGGCCGGGGAGTACGCACGTCTGCTGGCACCGCTGGCCGAGGAGCTGTCCGACCGGCTCATCGTGATCATGCGGACCTACTTCGAGAAGCCGCGGACGTCGATCGGCTGGAAGGGCCTGATCTACGACCCGGCCCTGGACGGCAGCTCCGACGCCTCCCGCGGGCTGCGGCTCGCGCGTCAGGTACTGCTGGAGGTGACCGAGCTGGGTCTGCCCTGTGCGGTCGAGGTGCTCGACACCATCACCCCGCAGTACCAGACCGACCTGGTGTCCTGGGCGGCCATCGGGGCACGCACGGTGGAGAGCCAGGTCCACCGGCAGCTGGCGTCCGGGCTGTCGATGCCGATCGGCTTCAAGAACGGGACCGACGGCAGCCTCGGTGGTGCACACAACGCCCTGAGCGCCGCCGTGGCTCCCCACGCCTTCTTCGGGATCAACGGGGTCGGACAGACCACGGTGGTCCGCACCACCGGCAACCCCGACGTCCACATCGTGCTGCGGGGCGGCAACGACGGCCCCAACTACGACGCGGCCACGGTGGCAAGGGCCCGGGATGCCGCCCGGGAGGTCACGGGTTCACGTCGGCCGGTGATGATCGACGCGAGCCACGGCAACTCGGGCAAGGACCACCGTCGCCAGCACCTGGTGGTCGAGGACGTGCTGGAGCAGTGGCGCGGCCCCGATCACGGCCTGCTCGGCCTGATGCTGGAGAGCAACCTCCACGCGGGCAGACAGGACTGGTCACCGGACGCGCCGCTGCGTCATGGCGTGTCCATCACCGACGCCTGCATCGCCTGGAACGAGACCGTGGAGCTGCTGCACCGCTGCGCCGACGCGGTCAGCGTCCCCCGCTGACCGCCGGGAGCACGTAGACGTACCGCGCCGCCTCCGGGCTCAGCTCGATGCGGTGGCCGGCCAGCGTCAGCACGACGGTGCCGTCGCGTCGTACCACCTCGGCACGTTCGCCGGCGAACATGCCGTGCTGGTGGAGGACGTGCATCACCTCGGCGTCGGCCTGGAGGTGCTCGGAGATCGAGTGCACCGTCACCACCTCGGTCGCGACCTCCGCGAGCGGGACGATGTCGTCGAAGCCCTCACCGGAGCCAGGGATGGGGTTGCCGTAGGGGCTGGTCGTGGGGTTCCCGAGGAACTCGACGAGGCGCCGTTCGACGCGGTCCGAGATGACGTGCTCCCACCGACACGCCTCCTCGTGGACGTACTCGTGCTCCAGGCCGAGGACGTCGACCAGGAGCCGTTCCGCGAGGCGGTGCTTGCGCATGACCTGCTCGGCCCGTGCGCGACCCTCCGCGGTCAACTGCACGGTCCGGTCGTCCGCCAGCCGCATGAGCCCTTGGGACTCGAGGCGGGCCACACCCTCGGAGATCGACGGCGCCGACAGCCCCAGCCGCTCGGACAGGCGTGCACGCAGGGGCGGGATCCCCTCCTCCTCGAGCTCGAGGACGGTGCGCAGGTACATCTCGGTCGAGTCGATCAGGTCGTGGGCCACCCTGCCCTCCCGTTGCGCGCGGGTCCGCCGGCGAGCCTAGCCCCCGGCCCCCGGGACAGGGTGCCGGAGCTGAGCGGGGTCGCGGGACGCCACCTCACGGTCCAGCGGCCACAACGGAAGGGGGCGGACCCGCAGGCCCGCCCCCTCCAGATCGCCGACGACCGGCTCAGTCGTCGGGTGCGTTGCCGTTGCCGTGTTCGTCGTGGTCACCGCCACCGGCCAGCTCCACCGGGGGGGTGTCCGGCGCCTCGACCGACTCGACCGAGCGGAAGGTCACGCTGTCGGTCTCCTCATCGAGGTCGGCGACGATCAGCTGGCCACTGGGCAGCTCACCGTGGAGGATCCGCTCGGACAAACGGTCCTCGAGCTCGCGCTGGATCGTGCGGCGTAGCGGGCGCGCCCCGAGCTGCGGGTCGTAGCCCTTGTCGGCGAGCCAGCCCTTGAGTTGGTCGGTGAGTTCGAGATCGAGACCCTTGGTCGACAGCTGCTTCTTCACCCGCTGGAGCATGAGGTCGACGATCTGCTTGATCTCGGCGGTGGACAAGGGGTGGAACACGATCGTGTCGTCGATCCGGTTGAGGAACTCGGGCCGGAAGTGCTTCTTGAGCTCGTCGTCGACCTGGGCCTTCATCTTCTCGTACACCGAGGCCTCGTCCTCTGCAGCGAAACCCACCGCCGGGGAGGTCAGGTTCTTGGTCCCGAGGTTCGAGGTCATGATGAGGATGGTGTTCTTGAAGTCGACCGTGCGGCCCTGGGCATCGGTCAGACGACCGTCCTCCAGGATCTGCAGCAGGGTGTTGAACACGTCGGGGTGCGCCTTCTCCACCTCGTCGAACAGCACCACGGAGAAGGGCTTGCGGCGGACCTGCTCGGTGAGCTGGCCACCCTCGTCGTAGCCGACGTAACCGGGCGGCGAGCCGATCAGGCGGCTGACCGTGTGCTTCTCCATGTACTCCGACATGTCGAGGTGGATGAGCGAGTCCTCGTCACCGAAGAGGTACTCGGCGAGCGTCTTGGCGAGCTCGGTCTTCCCCACACCCGAGGGGCCGAGGAAGATGAAGGAGCCGGCGGGACGCTTGGGATCCTTCAGCCCCGCACGGGTGCGCCGGATCGCCTTGGACACCGCGGAGATCGACTGCTCCTGACCGATGACGCGCTTGTGGAGCTCGTCCTCCATGTGCAGGAGCTTCTCGGTCTCCTCCTGGGTCAACTTCAGGACCGGGATACCCGTCCAGTTCGACAGGACCTCGGCGATGACCTCCTCGTCCACGGTCAGCACCGTGTCGAGCCCCTCCGAGCGCCACTCGTCCTCACGCCGGGAGCGCCGGTCGATCAGCTGCTTCTCCTCGTCACGCAGCGCCGCGGCGCGCTCGAAGTCCTGGGCATCGATCGCCTCCTCCTTGCGCCGACGGGCATCCTCGATCTCCGTGTCGAGGTCCTGGAGGTCGGGCGGGGTGGTCATCGACCGGATGCGCAGCCGTGAGCCGGCCTCGTCGATCAGGTCGATGGCCTTGTCCGGCAGGTAACGGTCCGAGATGTAGCGGTCGGCGAGCTCGGCGGCGGCGATGAGTGCGTCGTCGGTGATGGTCACGCGGTGGTGAGCCTCGTAGCGGTCCCTGAGCCCCTTGAGGATCTCGATGGTGTGCTCCATCGATGGTTCCTCGACCTTCACCGGCTGGAAGCGCCGCTCCAGCGCCGCATCCTTCTCCAGGTGCTTGCGGTACTCGTCGAGGGTGGTCGCTCCGACGGTCTGGAGCTCACCGCGGGCCAGCATCGGCTTGAGGATCGAGGCGGCGTCGATGGCCCCTTCGGCGGCACCGGCACCGACGAGGGTGTGGATCTCGTCGATGAACAGGATGATGTCCCCGCGGGAGGTGATCTCCTTGAGGACCTTCTTCAGCCGCTCCTCGAAGTCACCGCGGTAGCGCGAACCGGCGACCAGGGCGCCGAGGTCGAGGGTGTAGAGGTGCTTGTCGGACAGCGTCTCAGGGACCTCGCCGGCGATGATGCGCTGGGCGAGGCCCTCGGCGATGGCGGTCTTGCCCACGCCGGGCTCCCCGATGAGCACCGGGTTGTTCTTGGTGCGGCGGGAGAGCACCTGCATGACCCGCTCGATCTCCTTCGCGCGCCCGATCACCGGGTCGAGATCACCATCACGAGCGGACTGGGTGAGGTTGGTCCCGAACTGGTCCAGGATCGTCGAACCCTCACGGGACCCCTGGGCCGACCCCTCGCCGACGCCGGCACCAGCCTTGCCCGGCTCACCGCCGGAGTAGCCACTCAGCAGCTGGATGACCTGCTGACGGACCTTGTTGAGGTCGGCGCCGAGCTTGGTCAGTACCTGGGCGGCGACACCCTCACCCTCGCGGATCAGACCGAGCAGGATGTGCTCGGTCCCGATGTAGTTGTGGCCGAGCTGCAAGGCCTCGCGGAGGCTGAGCTCGAGCACCTTCTTGGCTCGGGGCGTGAAGGGGATGTGACCCGCCGGCGCGGTCTGGCCACGGCCGATGATCTCCGTCACCTGGTTGCGCACCGCCTCCAGGGAGATGCCCATGGACTCGAGCGCCTTGGCGGCGACGCCCTCGCCCTCGTGGATCAGGCCGAGCAGGATGTGCTCGGTCCCGATGTAGTTGTGGTTGAGCATCCTCGCTTCTTCTTGCGCGAGGACGACCACCCGTCGGGCCCGGTCGGTGAACCGCTCGAACATGCGGACGACTTTCTGGCTGGGGTCCCAGGGTCGATGTGGGTGGTCCAACACCGGAGGGGGTGCTGGCCTTCCACGTCTTCCGAGCGTAACCCATCGGTCACTGGCTGATCTTGTCTCATGAAGCGTTCGGTGCGCTCCACCGGTGCGGTTGAGGTGCTGACACCCCGAGCGCCGTCCGGATTGCGCAACGTGCACCCACAGCGCACCGTCCGCAACCCCCGATAGGGCGCCGATCCACCCGTACCACCGTCGGCGGCGGGCCTGGCGGCCATGACGGGACGCTGCACAAGGTGACCGACGTGAGCGTCGGGCGCCCCGGAGCTCAGATGCCCGGTGTCGGCAGACCTGCGCCGCCCCGACGCAACGTCGCCCGGCGCGGGCCGCGGCCGACCGCGCGTTGGGTCCCTCCACCACCGCTTTCCGACGCCACACTTCCCCAACCCCGCCACACCACCCACCCCGACCGCGCGTTGGGTCCCTCCACCACCGCTTTCCGACGCCACACTTCCCCAACCCAGGGAGCGCACCCCGGACACCGGGCCGCGATGACCGGGCCGCAGCCGACCACCGGTGCCGTCGGCGCTCACTCCAGTTGACCGAGATCGCCCAGCGACGGCGTTCAGAACCACTTCGTCGGCAGGTCACCCGGATCGAAGCTGTCGACGTGGTCGAACAGATCATCGAGGTCAGGCGCCGTGTGCCACAGCGCGGCGTACTCGGGCTTGGCGAACCCGAGTTCGAAGAGGTGGTCGAACACCCCGATCAGCGGCTGCCAGAACCCGTCGACATCGAGCAGGACGATCGGCTTGCGGTGGTAGCCGAGCTGGCGGAGCGTCAGGACCTCGAGCAGCTCCTCGATCGTCCCGAAACCGCCAGGAAGCGCCACGAAGGCGTCCGCACGCTCGTACAAGGCCCGCTTGCGATCGCCCATCCCATCGGTGATCAGCAGTTCGTCGCAGTCGCGGTCAGCCAGCCCCCGCTCCGCCATCAACTGCGGCAGGGCACCGGTCACGTGACCGCCCGCCTCACGGGTGGCCGACGCGAGCACCCCCATCAGCCCGACGTCGGTCCCGCCGTAGACGAGCGCGTCACCCCGCTCCCCCAGCCGGTAGCCGAAGGCCCTGGCGGCAGCCCGGTACCGCTCGCCCACGGCGTCGGAGGACGAGGCGTAGACGGTGAACCTCACGGCGCTGCTCCCGGTCGATGCTGGCACGGCTGACGCTCACAGGCACACATCATGCCCGGCCCGCTCCAGCGATGCTCAGCGCTCAGCGGGCGGTCAGCTGGTCGTCGTCGCGCTCCGTCGGCTGGGAGTCCGTCCGAACGACCGGCGCCGACCCACCTCCGGGTCGAGCATCGACCCTCAGCCGCTGTGGCAGACCATCGGGGACCTCCCACCCCTCGGGGGGTGCCAGCACGTCCCGGGGGACCAGCCGTCGCAGCGGCGGCTCGAGCAACAGGGACGCTCGTTCCTCCTCGGGGGACGCGGCGACGCGGTGCTCCGCGAGGTCGCCGGCCCCGTCACCGGCCCCGTCGCCGACGGGGGAGGTAGCGCTCGCGCGCTCACCGGCCGGGGCCCAGACCACACCGAACAGGGTGCCGACCACCGTCGCGGCCCAGACCGGAACGAGCGAGGCGTCGGCGAGGACCACCGCACCCAGACCGAACCCGGCGCTGCCGAGGACGATGCGGGAGAACCGCCAGCCCCTCACCCGCACCGCACGTCCGGCCACGACACCGGGCAGGGCCAGGAAGGGCACCGCCAGCCCGAGCAACAGGAGCTGGTGCAGCGCCGTCGGATCCTCGATGCCGTCAGGCCACACCAGGCCGGGTACCACCATCAGGATGAGGTACATCCCCATCATGGCAGCGAAGGCGACGAGGCTCACCAGCATCGAGAGCCTGGCCCAAGCAGCAACACCGAAACGCATGCCGACCACCTCCCGTGGCAGCTGATGGTCAGCATGACGGTGGTGGAGCGGCGCCACCAGAGCCCAACGCCCTCACCTGGCACGGTTTCCAGCCCGGTGTTCAGCCGTCGGCGACGGTCGCGGCGATGCGCTTGGCCTCCTCGAGGCGGTCGGCGTCGACGAAGATCCGGGTCCCCCAGTCGGCAGCCGACAGCAGTCGCACCAGACCGCCGGAACGCTTCGCCCAGTGGTCGATGCCCGCCGCCTCGAGTTGCGGCAGGATGGCATCAGCGTTCTCGTCCACGAACTGACCCAGCAGCACGGTCCGGGGACGGCTCACATCGGCCTCCTGTCTGCTCGCTCCGGCTCTCCTGGGAGCTCCATCAGTACCCGATGGCCCCGCCGTCGCACCTTGGGTCCGACGCCGCGGCGTAGCCGTGAGGGGTGACCTCGACAAGGTGCGCGTGTCCGGCGCGGTCGTCGTATGCCTCCAACGGAGTGACCTCGTGCCCACGGTCGGTCAGTCCCTGGACCAGCGCGGCGGCGGCCCTCGACTCGACCGCCACGCTCCCGTCGCCGACGTCGACCACGAACCTCGGTGCCTCGAGCGCCTCGGCCAGCGATCGTCCCCGGTCCAGCAGACCGACCAGCAGCTGCAGGTGGATCTGCGGCTGCGCATCGCCTCCCATCGTGCCGAACACGAGCCAGGGGGCGCCGTCGCGCAGCGCGAGCGCCGGGATCAGGGTGTGCAGCGGTCGCTTGCGAGGGGCGATCGCCGCCACCTCATCGGGATCGAGGCTGAAGTGGGCGCCCCGGTCGTGGAGCCCGATACCGGTACCGGGGACCACCACACCGGAGCCGAAGCCCACGAAGTTCGACTGGATCAAACCGATCAACAGCCCGTCCCGATCCGCGGCGCACAGGTAGGCGGTGCCACCCGGGGCGGGCCGGGCCGGCGGCCAGGCAGCGGCGCGGTGCGGGTCGATCCGCCCCGCCATGGCGCGGATCCGGTCGGGCGCCAGCAGGTCCCGAGGTGTGGTGCGCATGGCGTCCGGGTCGGCGAGGTGCTCCTGGCGATCAGCCATGGCGGCCCGTACGACCTCGACCTGCACGTGGAGCGCGAGCCCCGGATCGTCCGGGAGCGGGCCCAGGGCCTCCAGCAGCGCCAGGCTCGTCAGCGCCGTCACCCCTTGGGTCGGCGGCGGGAGCTCCAACACCTCGATGCCGCGGTAGGAGCCCGACAACGGGGTGGGCTCGTCGACGGCGTGGGCCGCGAGGTCCTCGACCGTCATGCTCGAGCCCCGTGCCTGCAACGTGGCGACGATCGCCTCCGCCAGCCGGCCGCGGTACATCGCCGCCGGGCCCTCGTCGGCCAGCAGGTCGAGGGTCGCCGCGAGCTCCGGCTGGACGAAACGTCGGCCGGTGCGCATCTGGCCGTAGTGGCCATCCCAGGACGGATCCCTCCCGAAGCGCTCGCGGGCACGGTCGACGGTGGCCCCGACCCGCGCGTCGATCTCGAACCCGTCGGCAGCCAGGTCACGAGCGGACGCCGCCAACGCCCCGAAGCTCCGGGTGCCCCAGCGGTCCAGGAGGTGGAACCAGCCCGCCACGGCGCCGGGCACGGTCACCGGTAGCGCGCCGAACATCGGCATCCCGTCCGTCCCGGCGTGGGAGATGCTCGGATCGCCGTGACCCGCGGCCACGGCCGCACGCACCTGCTCGACGGTGGCGCCGGCCGGCGCCCGTCCCGTGCTGGCGACCCCGTTGGCGCGACCGTCCCAGACCATCGCCAGCAGGTCGCCGCCCACGCCGCAGTAGTACGGGGTGACCACGGCCAGCACCAGGTTCGCTGCCACGGCCGCATCGACCGCGTTGCCGCCCTCGGCCAGCACCCGCTGCCCCGCCGCCGAAGCGAGGTGGTGCGGGCTGGCGACCACCCCGCGGGGGAAGCGACGGGTCGTGGCTGGCACGGTGCGCTCCTCGCTCGGCGGGGCCCGGCGGGGCCCGGCGGGGCTCCGCGGTGCTCCGCGGTGCTCCGCGGTGCTCGGTGGATCCCCCACGGGGGCGAACCTAACGGGCGACCTCGGCGCGTGGGGTCACGGCGTGGCCGGCACCGCCGCGAAGGCGCTGGCCGGCAGGCGCCACACCCGCCCGCTCGGGCCGTCCACCGCCGGCACCCGGAGCGTCCCGGAAGCCGCGACGAGGTCCTCATGATGGAGCAGCGCCTCGGCGTGGGCGCCGGCGACCAGCCCCAGCACCTCGGCGTCGAGGACCACCTCCCCAGCGGCAGCCCGGGTCAGCGCGGTCAGTATCCGCTCCTTCGGATGGTCGCGGAGGTAGATGATCACGTCGTCTTCGAGGTGGACCCAGCGCAGGCCCCCGCGTCGTAGGGCCGGGCTGGAGCGACGGATCGCCACCAGACGCCGGGTGAGCTCCAACGTGCATCGGTCCCAGCGCTCGGGCTGGTCCCAGGGCATCGGGGCCCGGGTGACGACGTCAGGAGCGCCGCGGCTGCCCGTCCTCTCGATCGTGCCGTCGGCACCGAGCCCGATCTCGTCGCCATAGAACAGCGACGGCACGCCGACGAAGGTCAGCAGCCAGGTGAGGCCGACATGCCGACGGGCCTGGTCACCGGCGACGTGTGCCCATCTGGCGGTGTCGTGCGAGCCGAGCAGGGTCATCGAGTGCAGGACGCTACGCCACGGCAGCTGCCCACGGACCAGGTCCATCACGTGCGCCACGGTCGTGCCGGGGAGTGAGCGCACCGGGGCGGGCGGACCGAGCAGTCGGACCTCCCGCTCGGGATCGCCCAGCCAGCTCCACACCGGCCGGGTGAAGCCGGTGTAGTCCATGGTCCCGTGCCACCCGTCGGCCCTGAGGTCGGCGGTGGCGTCGTGGCAGTGCTCGGCCAGGAGGTAGGCATCGTGGCGGACGTCCCGGCAGGTGGCGAGCAGGCGGGCCCTGAGCTCCGCAGAGAGGTCGACCGCGCCCTGGCGTCCGGCCATGTTGGCGGCGTCGATCCGCCACCCGTCGAGGTGGAAGGGGGCCGCGAGGTAGCGGGCGGCGACCGATGCGGAGCCCTCGTACAACCGACGGCGGAGCTCGGGATCGCGGTGATCGAACTTCGGCAGTGTGGGCACGCCGTGCCAGGCCTGGTAGCGGTGCGGATGCTCCTCGAAGACGTAGAACCCAGCCTCCACGCTGGCGGCGTCGGCCTGGGCCGCGAGGAACCAGGAGTGGGTCGAGCCCGAGTGGTTCAGTGTCAGGTCACCCAGCAGACGCAGCCCGCGGTCGTGCAGGGCAGCGGATAGCGCCGCCAGCCCCGCATCACCTCCGAGGAACGGGTCCACCTCGTCGAAGGACGACGCCGCGTAGCGGTGGTTCTGGATCGAGGGGAACACCGGGGTGAGGTAGACCCCGTCGACACCGAGGTGGAGCAGGTGCTCCAGCCGACCGGCGATACCCGGGAGGTCGCCGCCGTACAGCTGGTACATCGAGGAGGGCCGGTCGGTCGCGATCGGATCGGTCCAGGCCGCCGGTTCCGCCCAGCCGGGCCAGTCCTGGCTCGCCCCCGAACGGGCGAAGCGGTCGGGGAAGATCTGGTAGAGCGTCGCGTCGGCGACCCAGCTCGGCGGTGGTGGCGAGGCGAGCAGCTGGAAGTCCCAGGTATCCGGGACGTCGTGGGGCACCACTCCCCGGCCGGTCAACCAGGCGTCACCGCGGGGGCCGTCCAGCTGGAAGCGGTAGCGCTGCACCTGCGAGACCTGGATGAGGTCCACCTCGTACAGGTCGACGGCGCGGGAGCGGTGCACCCGGCGTGCTCGCCGGTAGACCGGCTCGCCGTCCTCGACGCTACGCAGGTGCACTGCCTCGAAGCCGCTGGCGTGCGGGACCTCGACCCGCAACGTCGTGGTGGCTCCGATGGCCGGCGACGCGGCGGCGGCACCATCGGGGGTCGCGACGTGGGCCGCGGAACCCCCGTGGTGTGGCGCCAGGAGCTCCTCGGCCACGGGCTCAGCCCTTCACGCCGCCGGCGGTCAGCCCCGAGACGATGTAACGCTGCAGGAACAGGAACATCAGCAGCGTCGGCAGCGACCCGATCAGGGCACCTCCGGCGAAGGGGCCCCACTGCTGGCCGTAGTTCTGATCGATGAAGCGGAACAGCCCCGTCGCCAGGGTCTGGTTGGCGTCCGCCTGTCCCAGCAGGATGCTGGCGAGGATGAACTCGTTGAACAGGAAGATGAACGACAGCAGCCCGGCGACCACCAGGATCGGCAGCGAGAGCGGCAGGATGATCCGGGTGAAGATCTGCCCGTGGGTGGCACCATCGACCAGCGCCGACTCGTCGAGCTCCTTCGGCACGGTGTCGAAGAAGCCCTTCATCAGCCAGGTGTTGGTCCCGAGCGCCCCGCCGAGGTAGACGAGGAACAGCCCGAGCTGGGTCCCGAACCCCATGAAGGGGAAGTAGTTGGAGATGTTCACCAGGAACAGGAAGATCGCCACGTTGGCGAGCAGCTGGGGGAACATCTGCACCAGCAGGATCGTCAGCAGTCCCGGGCGACGGCCGGCGAAGCGCAGCCGCGCGAAGGCGTAGGCGGCCATCGCCGAGAGGAACATGTTGGCGAACGCGGCGCCGCCGGCGATCTTGATCGAGTTCCACAGCCAGGTGAAGAACGGCGTGGTGTCGAACAGCTCCCGGTAGTTGTCCAGCGTCACCGCCCGCGGTACCAGCTGGGCGCCGGACAGCGTCGCCACCGGCGAGACCGAGGCGAGCACCACGAAGTAGACGGGCATGAGCGCGAAGGCGACGCCGAGCAGGCCGACGATGTAGCGCCAGCCCACCTCCCGCCACCAGCGCGCACCCTTGGGGCCGCTGTCGGTGGGGTCGAAGGTCGCCGCGTCGAAGCGGCGCTCGTCAGCGGCGGTGGAGAGGGGATCGGTGGCAGCCATCAGTTGATGTCCTCCAGCACCGCGGTGCGCTTGAACCCGATGTAGCTGAATATGGCCACGAGGAAGAAGATGATCGTGGAGATCGCCGCCGCGAGACCGAAGTCCTGCCCGCGTCCGCCGGCGAAGGCCAACCGGTAGCTGAAGCTGATCAGGATGTCGGTGTGGCCGGCCGGGGTCAGGGTGCCCTGGATCGGTGGTCCACCGCCGGTGAGCAGGAAGACGGTGTTGAAGTTGTTGAAGTTGAAGGCGAAGGAGGCGATCAGCAGCGGCCCCACGGCCACCAACAGCAGCGGCAGGGTGATCCGGCGCAGGATCTGCCAACCCGACGCCCCGTCGACCCGGGCGGCCTCCTTGACCTCCTCGGGCATGGCCTGCAGCGCCCCGGTGGTGATCAGGAACATGTAGCCGAACCCGAGCCACAGGTTGACCAGGACCACCGAGAACTTCGGTAACGCGCCGGCGAAGGCTTGGCTCGTCAACCACGGGATGCTGACCCCGAGGATCTGGTTGATCGGTCCGAAGGAGGTGTTGAGCAGGCCCTGCCAGATCAACGCGGTCATGAACGAGGGCAGGGCGTAGGGCACGATCAGCAGCGACCGGGTCGTGCGCCGCAGCTTCATCCGTGGGTCGTTGAGGGCCAGGGCGAGGGCCAGACCCAGCACGAAAGTGGTCAGTACCGACAGGATCGCGAAAGCGAAGGTCCAGACGAACACCCGGAAGAAGGGGCCGCGGATCGCCGGCGAGGTCAGGACCCGGCGGTAGTTGTCGAACCCGATGGTGTCGCGGAAGCCGGGACGCAACGTCGAGCCGTCCTCGGCGGTGAAGGTCCCGTCGACGGCGGTGTAGACGGTGCCGTCCTCCAGATCGCGGATCTCACCCGTCACCTCGTCGTACTCGAGTCGCTGGACGGCGACGGCGGCGGTGTTGAAGGTCTGGACGCTGATGGCGTCGGCCTCGAGGTCGAGGTCGAGCTCGTCGACGACCTCACCGGTGATCGGCACCGAGAAGGCCAGGATCTCCGCCTCACGATCCCCGAGTTCCCCGAGGGTGATGGGACGGAACTCGTCCAGGATCACCCGCGCTGCGCCCTCACCGACGATGTCACCCTCCTCGAGGAGGGTCAGCCCATCCTCGGTCCCCAGGAACAGATCGCCGTCGGGGTCCTCGAGGAGCAGTGCGAGGTCGCCGGCATCGTTCTGCAGCGGCGTGGAGCGGTACCGAACAGCATCGTCGGGCACGGTGACCGAGTCGGAGATGATGCGCCCGATGGCCTGCTGTTCGTTGAGGACGTTGCCGGTGCCGTAGTTGGTGAAGCCGATGTAGGCGGTGTACAGCACGGGGTACACCTGGAAGATGAGGAGCGCGATCGTGCCGGGCAGCAGGAACTTCAGCGGCAGCGTGCGCTTCGAGAGGTAGACGTAGTCGAGCGCGGCGGTGGCCACGACCACGACCGCCAGGGGGGTCCACTCCCGCAGTGGCAGCAGCGTCAGGATCGCGTAGAGCGCCAGGGCGTTCACGACGCCGAGGAAGAGGAACTTGAGCAGCAACCCGGCGACGCTGCCGGCGCCGAGCCGGTCGGCGAGGCGGTCCGCGAAGCTCACCGGTGCCCCGGGCAGGTTGGACATCACGCACTCCCCTGCGGGATGAGCGGCGCGCGACCCGAGCCGGTCACGCGTCCATCGCGGCGCATGATGCCACGATGGTCGAGGGGGCGGCGCCCTCTGCGGCACCGCCCCCTCGGATGATCGATCAGAGCCCGATCAGCTCGCGGATCTGGTCCGCTGCCTGCTCGAACGCCCCCTGCGGGTCCTGACCCGCGGCGATGTTCTCGTAGGCGTCGGTCCACGCCGCCCAGACGGAGCCCATCTGGGGGATGGCCGGCATCGGACGGCCGGTCTCACCGGCGGCACCGAAGCCCGCGACGTCCGGGTCGTCCTGGACCTGCTCGAAGGCGCTGAGCTTGGCCGGAGGACGGTTGCCCGCCTCGTACAGCTCGAGCTGTGCGTCATCGGTGCCCATGAAGTCGAGCACGAAGGTCCGCGCGGCGAGTTCGTTCTCGGCGAAGGAGGAGACCATGAAGCCCTGCACGCCCACGAACGGCGCCGGGGTGCCGCCGTCGACGGTCGGGAAGGCCTCGACCACGTAGTCCACGTCCGCGAAGTCACCGACCGCCCACGGACCGGTCACCGCGAAGGGCGCACGACCGGAAGAGAAGGAGTCGATCATCACGTCGTAGGTCACGTCGACGTTCAGGAAGTCGCGCTCGTACATGTCACCGAAGATCTCCGCGGCCTCGAGGCCACCCTCGGAGTCGATCCCGAGGTCATCGGCGAGGTAGGAGCCATCGTCGGCCTGACCGAAGACGTAGCCGCCGGCACCGGTCACGACCCAGTAGTTGTGGAACGGGTCACCGTTGCCGTTCTGCTGCCACGCGACGGGCAGGTCGGCGTCACCGGCCTCGACCGCCGCCAGACCCATCTCGACCATCTCCTCGAGGGTCTCGGGGCTCTCGGGGGCCAGCTCGGTGTTGCGGATCAGTGCGATGTTCTCGATCGCGTACGGCAGGCCGTAGTTGGTGCCGTCGTAGGCGAACGCCTGGGTCGCGACCTCCAGGAAGTCGTCATCAGCCGCACCGAGGTCCAGCGGAGCGACCACACCGTTCTCCACCAGCTCACCGAGCCAGTCGTGGGCACCGACGAAGATGTCCGGTCCCTGACCCGCTGGGCCCTGGACGGAGACGTTGTCACGGATCTGGTCGAAAGCGACCTCCTGCACCGCGACCGTGAGGCCCTGCTCCTCACCGAACGCCTCGGCGAAGGGCTCGACCACGGCGCGACGGGTGTCGTCGGCCCAGATCACGAGGTCGGCGTCGGCCCGGACGGGAGCAGCTTCCTCCTCCTCCTCGACCTCTTCCTCTACCTCTTCCTCTACCTCTTCCTCCTCGGTCTCCTCGACCTCGTCGACCGGGTCGTCCACGACGTCCTCAGTGTCCTCACCGCAGGCGGCGAGAACGAGGGCAGCGACGGGGACGATGGCGATCCACTTGCGATACCGCTTCATCGTGACTCCTACGTGTGGCCGGTGGCGGGACCTCTCGCCCCGCGCATCCGGGTGGTGGAACGTCAGAGCAGAGTTTGCAACAAGTTGCAGGTATTTGTCAAGAAGAACCGGATATTGTTGCAGCACTTCTCTGGCCGCTCTAAGGTCTGCACCGTGAAACCACGTCTCAAGCACGTTGCGGACCACGCCGGTGTGAGCCAGGCGACGGTCAGTCGTGTCCTGAACGACCGGCCGGGGGTGGCTGAGGCCACCCGTCGGTCGGTGCTGCAGGCGATGTCACAGCTCGGCTACGAGCACGGCCGGCTGCGTCCGTCCCGGCGGACCGGGCTCGTCGGGTTGATCGTGCCGGAGCTCGACAACCCGGTGTTCCCACGCTTCGCCCAGGCGCTCGAGTCCCGCCTGGCCCGGGAGGGGTTGACCACGGTGCTGTGCACCTCGACGCCATCGGGCATGGGCGAGACCGACTACCTCGATGTCCTACAGGACCACGCGGTCACCGGCATCGTCCTGGTCTCCGGCGAACACTCCGACACCAGCGCCGACCACCAGCGCTACCACGACCTGCGCGACTCGGGCGTGCCACTGGTGCTGGTCAACGGTCGCGACGACGATCTACTGGACATCGCCGCCGTCACGGTGGACCACGCCGAGGTGAGCCGCCTGGCGGTGGCCCACCTCGCGTCGCTCGGGCACCGCCGGATCGGGTTGGCGATCGGTCCGAGCCGCTACGTCACCGCCGCACGCCTGAGGCTCGGGTACCTCGATGCGCTCGAACGGGCGGGGCTGCCGGTCGATGCCAGCCTGATAACCGACACCATCTACGGCATCGAAGGCGGCCACTCCGCGGGCGCGACCCTGCTGCCGCTGGAGGTCACCGCGGTGGTGTGCGCCAGCGACCGGATGGCGCTCGGCGTCATCCGTGCAGCGCACGAGCGCGGGCTGCAGGTGCCCAAGCAGCTCTCGGTGATCGGCTTCGACGATGCCGGCCCGAACGCCTTCTTCGACCCGCCGCTGACCAGCATCCAGCAGCCGTTCGAGTCGATGGCCTCGGCCGTGGTCCAGCTGCTCACCGCGCAGATCACCGACGCCGACGCGGCCACTCCGGAGCTGACCTTCCGACCGGAACTCGTGGTCCGGGGCTCGACCGGCACCGCACCCGAAGCCCCAGCGGCCGGCGACATCGCGGTCGCCCACCCCGACCCGGAGGCGGCGAGCGTCACCTGACCGCTGGGCGAGACTCCTGCGGGCTGCCATCCGGAGGGCGCGGGCTCATCCGAGCAGGGTGCGCGCGATGATCATCTCCTGGATCTCCGTGGTGCCTCCGCCGATGCCGGCGAGCTTGGCGTCACGCAGCGAGCGCTCGACGTGGAACTCGTCCACGTACCCCCAGCCGCCGTGCAGCTGGATCGCGTCCAGCGCCGACTCCACGCCCGCCTCGCCGATGTAGGCCTTGGCCATCGCCGCCTCGGTGGAGTGCTCGATCCCCTCGTCCTTCATCCACGCCGCCTGGCGTTGGAGGAGCCGGGCGATCTCCAGCCGGAGCCGCATCTGCGCGACCTTGTGCTGGATCGCACCCAACCGGCCGATGGGCTTGCCGAAGGCCTCGCGCTCCTGGGCGTAGCGCACCGACTCCTCTAGGTCGCGCTGCATGCTGCCGACGGCTGAGGCGATCATCACCGTGCGTTCCCAGTCGAAGCACTCGAACCCGATCTTCCACAGCGCGGACCCGACGTCGCCCAGGATCTGCGAAGCGTGGACCTCCACGTCATCGAGGGAGAGCTCCACCGTCGGTGAGGTGCGGTTGCCGAGCTTCTTCAACTCCTTGGACACCTCGAACCCGGGTGTGCCCCTCTCGACGAGGAACGCGGTGAAGGCCTGTCCTGCGGGAGCTTCGGGATCGGTGCGGGCGATCACGGTCACGACCTCGGCCAGCGAGCCGTTGGTGATGAAGGTCTTGGTCCCGTTCAGCACGTAGGTGTCGCCGTGTCGCTCCGCGCGGGTCTTCATGCTCGCGGTGTCGGAACCGGCGTCGGGCTCGGTGATCGCGAAGGCGCCGACGGTCTCGCCGGCGGCGAGCTTGGGCAACCAGCGCTGCTTCTGCTCCTCGGTGCCGTGCAGGGCGATGGGCATCGCCCCGATCGTCAGGTGCGCGCCGAGGGAGAGGTTCAACCCCGCGTCACGTCCGCCGTAGGCCAGGCCCTCCATGGCCAGCCCCGTGGTCAGCACGTCGGCGCCCGAGCCCCCGTACTCCGGCGGGACGGGCAGGCCGGTGAGCCCGAACCCCGCCACCTGCTTCCACACGTCCCAGTCCCAGGTTCCCGCCCGGTCCCGGTCCAGCACGCCCGGCTCGACGTGCTCGCGGGCGAACGCGCGCACGGAGCCCAGGAACGCCTCCTGCTCCTCGCTCAGACGGAAGTCCATGGCCTGCTCCCTCGCTCCCGATGCCGCCGATGACCCGGCGACACCCGCCGGCCCGTGGGCATCGTGCCATCGGACCGGTGGAACGGCAAAGCCAGAATCGTTCCGAGTCGGCTCTCAGCGGCCGGTCGCCTTCCGCAGCAGGATCCGGACCGCCCGGCGCCCCTTGAGGTCACGGATACGTGCGACGTCGATCACCTGGTGCCCCGCGCGGTCAGCCCACCGGGCGTAGCCGGCCGGTGCGGCCTGCTCGTCGGTCAGCACCTCGAGGTGATCACCGGGAGCGAGCTCGACCATGGCACGCATCGCGGTGTGCACGCCCTGCTCCAGGCTGAGGCGGCGCGCGTCCACGGTCTCGACCGGCGAGGGCGGCGCCCCCATCCCGGTGGCATCGAGTACCACCTCGACGCGCCCACTGCGCGCCGTCGCCTCCACCGGAGCGCCCGCGGCGGCCAGGGCACCGCGCACGAAGCCGGCGGCCAGGGCATCGCCGACCTGCCCATCAACCTCGCCGATCAGCCGCAGCCCCACGTCCAGCCCCTCGATGACCGCACGGGCCTCGTCCACCTCGCTGAGCCGCACCTCGGGGAAGGCGGCCCCGAGAGCGGCGACGGCGACCACGGCGGCGGCCTGGAGGTCACGCGCCGACGCCCGTCCGGCCGCGGTCGACACCAGGCGCCGACCCTGCTCCTCGGCGAGGATCGCGAGCTTCTCCCGGTGCTCGGCGAGCCCGGCGATCAACTGCACGACCGTGTGGACGGCGAGCTGGCTGCCCGGGGGCACCTGCGGGTCACGGACGCCGGCGACCTGCTCCCGGGCGACGTAGACGCGGGCGGGCCGGCCGCCGCCAGGGTGCTTGCGGGTGCCGGTCACCAGCAGGCCAGCGTCAGCCAGGACGTCGAGGTGGTTCCGGGCGACGTTGGGGTGCAGCCCGAACATGTCCGCGGCCTCACGAGCGGAGACGGGACGCCCCTCGGTGCGCAGCCGGCGGTAGATCCCGGCCCGGGTCGGCACCTCCAGCACCTGCTGGACGATGGCATCGCCGTCCTGCGCCAGCGGCGAGGTCGCTGGCCGTTCTGCGCTCATGCGACGACACCGTTCGTCCGCTGTTCGACCCGCTCGTGACACGACCCACACCGGGCCCGAGCAGCCCAGAAGCCACTCCGGAGGGGTCGGCGCCGGCAGCCTATGGGGCGAGGTGTCGAGCGTCATCGACGGGCCGGGAGATCACGCCGACCCTCCGAACCGGCCGCGACCTGCCACCTCGGCGACCACCTCGGCGAGGCGGGCCGAGAAGGCGGGACCGAACCCGTCCTCGGCGTGCCCGAAGCCGACCGGCTCCGCCCAGACGCGACTGGGACCGGCGCTCGACGCCGCCAGTTGCTCGGCGTCACCGACGGGGAAGTACGGATCGTCCACCCCGTGGACGGCCAGCAGTGGGACGCGGATCGACGCGGCCATCTCCGCCGGGTGCGGTGGTGGACCCCACGCGTCCGGCCCAGCCAGCCGAACGCCGAGCGCGGCCCGGAGCCCCGCACGCCGGACGGGGCTCCGCCACAGGCGATCGAGCGCCACCATCGGGCCAGGAGGGGGTGGACTGCGGAACCATGCCGGAGCGGAGATGGTGACGACGCCAGTGGCCCCGACCGCCCGACTCGCCGCGTGGAGCACGGCGGTCCCGCCCATCGACGCGCCGACCAGCACGATGCGGTCCTGCCCCCAGGCCCGCAGCCACGCAGCGGCGGCGGCGACGTCGAGGTGCTCCCGGTCGCCGAGCGTGGAGTGTCCCGCGGAGGCTCCGTGACCTCGGAGGTCCAAGGCCAGCACGTGGACCCGCTCGGACAGCGCCTCGGCCAGCCGGACGTAGGCCGGCTTGGTCCGGCTGGCGGCGAAACCGTGGGCCAGGACCACGGCACCACAGGCGTCCGACGGCCCGGACAGGTACGACGCCGCCAGCGCGGTGCCATCAGCGGCCCGCAGCCGGACACCGAGGTGGTCGCGGATGAAGCCGCCGACCAGTCCCCTGGCCTCGGCGAAGCGGCGTACCGGGCCCCTTTGCGCCGCAGCGACCATGGCGCGCGCCTCGTGGGAGCGAACCGACGCCGGGTGGACGGGACGGGGGGATGCTGGCATGCTCTCCCACGGTAGCCCCGGCGACGAAGCCCGCACCGGTTGGTGCGACGTGCCGGGGCGCTGGCGTGTTCGGCGCTGCCGTGACCACGCCTACCGCCACGCGAGGAACTGCGCGCGGGTCTGGCTGGCGGCCGACCCCCACCCCGGACGACGAGGAGCGACAGGGTGCACCTGCTGGTGCTCACCGAGAAGGCCGGTGGCAGCGCCGCGCTGCTGCCCGGTCTCGAGTTCCTCGACCACACGGTGCAGGAGCTCCCGCTGGAACCGGACTCACTCCATGCCATCAGCCGGTGTGACCTCGTGCTGGTCGACGCCACCGCCGACCTGCGGCGGGCCGCCGGCGCGAGCCGAGCCGCCTCGTTGCACGAGCGGGCGAAGCCGGTGCTCATCGTGATCGCCGAAGGTGCCCTGGCAGCGATGAAGATGTCCTGGGGCTTCGACGACTGGCTGCTGCCCCACTGCTCGCCCGCGGAGCTCGAGACCCGACTGCGGCTGGCCACGGACCGTGCCACGGCGGAGGCGCCACAACGTGCCGCCAACGTCGGGGACCTGGTCGTCGACGAGGACAGCTACCAGGTCCGGCTCCGCGGACAGCCGCTGGATCTGACCTTCAAGGAGTTCGAGCTGCTGAAGGCGTTGGCGAACTCCCCGAACCGGGTCTTCACGCGGGAGCTGCTGCTCCAGGAGGTGTGGGGCTACGACTACTTCGGCGGCTCTCGCACGGTCGACGTCCACGTGCGGCGGCTGCGTGCGAAGCTCGGCCCCGAGTACGAGCAGATGATCGTGACCGTCCGCGGGGTGGGCTACAAGCTGGTGCCGCCGGGCCAACGCGTGCACCGCGGCCCCGAGGACGCGGTCGATGACGAGCGGGTCACGGTGTCCTGACCAACGGTCACCGGGGCGGCGCTCAGTGGGCCGTCGCCCCGGTGTCACTGCCGACCGCGATGTCCTCCCACCGCGTCGTGAAACCGTGCCGCTGGTAGAGGCGGACGGCACGCTCGTTGGCGGCGTCGACCCACAGGACGACCTCGTCGCACCCGATGTCTGCGAGGTGGCAGACGCCAGCGTGCAGCAGCGCCGGACCGACACCGCGGCCCTGGGCGCGGGGGTGCACGGCGAGGTTGTACACCTCACCCGAGCCGGCGCCACGGCGCTTGAGCCAGTGGAGGCCAGCGATCGTGCCGTCGGGTTCAGCAGCCACGAGGAGATCCTCGGGTCGGAACCAGGACCAACTGCGCCGCCCGCGGAAGCGCGCGAGGTCCCAGCCGCCGTCATCGGTGCCGTCGTAGGCCGCCGCGAGCACCGCGACCACCTCGGCATCGTCGTGGTCCGGCACGTACGCGCGCACGATCGTGCCGGCCGCCGTGAGCCGCTCCAGGGCCACGGCGCCCACGGGGTCGTCGGTGGGGAGCGCGCGAGAGAGGACGTAGAGCCGGCGCTCCACACGGAAGCCGGCGGCCGCGGCCGCGTCGTGCTCCGCTGGGCCGACGGCACGCATCCATACCTGGACGTGGGGCACGTCGAGCCCAGCAGCCAGGTTGCGAGCGGCCATCAGGGCCCGTGCGGTGACCCGCTCTGCGTCGCGGATCGGCCGCCGCACCGCGACGTCCCCGCTCCCCCGGCCAGCCTCAGACGAGGCTGTGACCGCGGTGTAGGCGACCGCCTCAGTGCCGCGGCACAGCAGAGCCGAGCGCCAGTTCGTTGGGCGAGTCCCGCCGCTGGCCAGGACATCGAGCCGCTCGCGCTCGGACTCGTCGACCAGCGGCAGCCCGGCCGCACGCTCGGCATCGTCCAGCAGCCAGAGGACCTCGCGCAGGTGGTCGGCGGCGTCGAGCACGACCACCTCGGCGTCGCCTGCTGGGTCGACTGCCGGATCGGGTGGTGAGGTGGGCACCGAGCTCTCCTGGGAGTGGGCGACCGCCCCGCAGCTCACACCCTCGGAGCGGTCGGGGACGGCATGCGCGCTGCACCGTAGATGGGTACCGCTGCGGTTGGCGAGGTGTGGCCGTGACGGGTAGTCTCCGCGCGCTGCTCCCACGGGAGCTGTCAGCACCTGGGCCGCTAGCTCAACTGGCAGAGCATCGGACTTTTAATCCGCTGGTTGCGGGTTCGAGTCCCGCGCGGCCTACGAGCGGCTCTGTGCGCCGCGGTACGATCAGCAGCATCGCAAGGACCTGTGGAGCAGCTTGGAGTGCTCGCCACCCTGTCAAGGTGGAGGTCGCGGGTTCAAATCCCGTCAGGTCCGCTCCCGCGGCCGGTCCACGGACCGGCCGCCGTCGTTCCAGGCCCGTCCGCGCGTGCCGCACCACACGCGGCGATCCCGGTGGCGACGCCGCTTCGGCGGAGGGACGACGCCACCTCGGTGGTGTCAGGGTCAGGTAGCTCAGTTGGTAGAGCACACGACTGAAAATCGTGGTGTCGGCGGTTCGATCCCGCCCCTGACCACCATCGAATTCGGGCTCCTAGACCCCTCTGGGAGCCCGGATTCTGCATTTCGGGCGAGAGGCCCGAAACGGCCTCTGAAGGCCCGCCGT
>Ga0207421_10001396_pt1 | contig 31091 bp, 28 predicted proteins | sample SodLakKL_010_SED_4_FD_187542 | JGI IMG/M metagenome (GOLD analysis project Ga0207421, IMG submission 187542) | Alkaline sediment microbial communities from Lake Tanatar, Kulunda Steppe, Russia - 8KL_010_SED (SPAdes) (version 2) | ecosystem: Environmental > Aquatic > Non-marine Saline and...
GAACGCCGCGCCGCCGGGATCACCCCGAGCGCGGAGAAGGCCGCCGCGGGTGCGCTCGCCCACCTGCCGGTGGTCCCGGTCACCAACCTCGCGCGCACCCTGCGGCAGTTGCACGACGTGGGCGTGTGGTCCCTCGGCCTCGACGGTGACGCCGAGGTGGCGATCGCCGACCATCCCCTGGCATCCGAGCCGTGCGTGCTGGTGGTCGGCGCGGAGGGCAGTGGGCTGGCGCGGCTGACGCGGGACCGTTGCGACGCCCTGGTCCGGCTGCCCATGCGCGGTCAGGTGGGCTCGCTCAACGCCTCGGTCGCTGCCGCGGTGGCGCTCTACACCCTGCTCGACCGCCGGAGCTGAGGCCGACCATCGCGGCGACCACCCCACGTGCGCGCCCCGAGCCCGCGGTCGCGCCCCGAGCCCGCGGTCGCGCCCCGAGCTCAGCGGTGAAGGTCTGCGGCGACCGTGAGCGTTACGCGCGACCTCGGGAGCCTGCGCCGGTAGCGTTCGGAGCCGTCCGCGGCGTATCCGCGCCCGTCGAAATCGACCTCGAAGGACATCAACGTGCAGCCAGCCGACCTCGGCCACCTGATCACCCCCGGTGATCCTCAGCTGCACCCCGACGGGCGACGGGTCGCCTACGTGCTCACCGAGGTCGACCTCGACGAGGACCGTTACGTGCGCTCGGTCCACCTCTGGGACGGCGAGGCATCCCGGAGCTTCACCCACGGCCCGTCCGACGGCAGCCCACGGTGGTCTCCCGACGGCGAGCACCTCGCTCTCGTGCGCACCGGCGAGACCGACGGCGCCACACCCCAGCTCCACGTCATGCCGGCCGACGGCGGGGAAGCGGCGGCTCGCACCGACTTCTCGCTGGGCATCGCCGGACTGGCGTGGTCGCCGGACTCGGCCCGGGTCGTGGTGGTCGGCACGGAATGGACGGAGGCGTTGGCGGACCTCGACGACGACGAGCGTGCCCGCCGCCCCCGGCGCATCACCGAACTTCCCTTCCGCAGCGACACGGAACGCAGCACCGGCGGGTGGGTCGGCGATCGACGCCAGCGCCTGTGGCTGGTGGATGCCGCCGGGCAGACGGACCCGACGCTGTTGGTCGGGAGCGATCGCGACCAGCGCTCCCCGGCCTGGCGTCCCGATGGGCGCCGGATCGCCTACCTGTCGGATCCGATCGAGCGCGACGAGTTCACCCCGTGGAGCCAGCCCTTCGAGGTGCCGGCCGAGGGTGGCGGGCCCGTCGCGGTCGGTCCGCCCGGTATGTGGTCGTGGGTCGGCTACGCACCCGACGGGGCACTCCACCTCGCCGGTCTGCAGAGCCCCTGGGACTGGCCCGGTGCCAACCGGGTGTGGCGCTGCGAACCGGACGGCGACACCTTCGCGCTCACCGACCTGACCGGCCACCTCGACCGCGACGTGCTGCCTGCCGCCCCGGGCGTCGCCCCGGCCGGTCCTCGGTTCGTCGACGACGGCTTCCTGACCGCGTTGGAAGACCGGGGGACCACCCGGATCGTCCACATCCACGCGGACGGCGAGGTCACCGACGTGATCGGCGGCGAGCGCAACGTCACGGGCTTCACCGTGCGCGACGACGCCTCGGCGGTCGTGTTCACGGCCACCGACCCGCGCACGCCGGGGGAGCTGCACTGGTCGCAGGACGGTGATGAGCGTTCGCTGACGGAGCTGTCCAAGGCGTTCCGCACGACGGTCGACGTGCTGGAGACCGAGCGGTTCGCCTTCGAGCGCGACGGCATCGAGCTGGACGTCTGGGCGGTCGCGCCCGCCGACATGGACACGGCGGACACCGCCAGCGTCCCGCTGCTGCTGAACATCCACGGTGGCCCGACCTCGCAGTACGGCGATCACTTCTTCGACGAGTTCCAGGTCTTCGCCGCCGCGGGCTACCTCGTGGTGGGTTCGAACCCGCGCGGCTCGTCCGGCCGTGGCACCGACTGGGCGCGCGCGGTCGTCGGGGCATGGGGTGCGGGCGACAGCATCGACGTGTTGGACCTCGAGGCGGCCGTGGACGCGGCGCTCGCGCGCTACCCGCAGGCCGACCCGGAACGCATCGGGATCATGGGCGGCTCCTACGGCGGCTACGCCGTCGGGCGCATGCTGCCGCGTTCGGAGCGCTACCGCTCCGCGATCGTCGAGCGGGGCCTGCTGCAGTGGGAGTCGTTCTCCGGGACCTCGGACATCGGGCCGTTCTTCGACCGCATGTTCCTGGGGGAGTCCCTCGGGATCGACGCGGCCATCCACCGGCTGGCGAGCCCCGTGCACGCCGCCGGGTCGATCGTCACCCCCACCCTGGTGTTGCACAGCCAGGCCGACTGGCGCTGCCCGGTGGGTCAGGGCGAGGAGTTCTTCGTGGCGCTCCGCCGCGCCGGCGTCGAGACCGAGATGGTCCAGTTCCCGAACGAGGGCCACGAGCTGTCACGGTCCGGCGCGCCCAAGCACCGGGTCGAGCGCTTCGAGGTGATGCTCGACTGGCACGGACGCTTCCTGCAGGACTGACGGGGCGTGGTGCGGCTCAGTGGCCGCGGAACGCTTCCTCCAGCCACCACGACCCGCGCGGACCGGCGACCTTGGCATCGATCAGCAGCGGCCGGTCGCGGACTCCGGCGACCCATCGGCGCACCGCGCCGAGGTCGCCGGATCCCCGCACGGTCACCGCCTCGTAGCCGAAACCGCGCGCGATCGCGGCGTGATCGGTCGGGGGGAAGGTGACCGTGTCGAGCACGGCGTCGTCACCGAAGTGGTGCACCTCGGCGCCGTAGCCGCCGTCGTCGTAGACCACGACGACCATCGGGAGACCGAGGCGGACCACGGTCTCCAGTTCGCTGGCCGCCATCAGCACGCCGCCGTCGCCGGTCGCCACGATCGGCAACCGGTCGGGCTGGGCGAGGGCGGCACCGATCCCGGTGGCCAGCCCGAGGCCGACGGACTGGAACGCCTGGGTGAAGCAGAACCCGTCCTGGTCCGGCACGTCGAGGAACATGCTGGGATAGCCCATGAAGTTGCCGGAATCCACCGCCACCACGCGTTCGGTCGGCAGCAGGTCATCCAACGCGATGGTCAGCGTGCGAGGGTCGATGTGCCCGTCGCCGCCCCAGTCGTCGTAGGGTTCGTCGCGCCACGCCCGACCGGCAGCGAGTCGCGTGCCGATCTCCGGACGGCGGTAGCGCGCCCGGTGCCCGCCGGCGGTGGCCGCGAGTCGTTCGGTCACGGCCGCGGCGGTCAGGGCACTGTCGCCGACCACACCCAGGTCGATGGGGCGCTGCGATGCCAGCGCCGACGGATCGAGGTCGACCTGGACCAGGGCCGCTCCGGGTCCGAGCAACCGCCCGTGGCGGGTCGTCCACATGTTCAGCACGGAGCCGAACGCCACGATCAGGTCCGCGTCGCCGATCAGCTCCGCCGCCGTCGGGGTGGAGAAGCCGCCGGAGATGTCGAGGTCCCACGCGTCCCCACGGAACAGTCCCTTCGCCACCGCCGAGGTGGCCAGGAGCGCGCCGGCCGAGGCGCCGAGGGCGCGCAGTTGCGGACCGGCGGCGCGGGCCCCACGTCCGGCGATCAGGACCGGTCGTTCGCTGGCGAGGATCCGTTCGGTCAGTTCGGCCACGGCGGCCGGCGACGGGGCGGGAAGGCTCGGCGCGGGAGTGATCGACGCCTCGGGCGCCCTTCGGCCGCCCGCGTCGGGCACCTCGGCGGCCTGGACGTCCAGCGGGAGGTTGAGCAGCACGGTCCGCCGCTCGTGGCGTGCCGTGCGGTAGGCCGCGTCGGTCTCCGCGGCGGCGCTGGCAGCGCCCGTCACCCGCATCGGCACGGCCCCGATCGCGTGGGCGAGCGCGGCCTGGTCGATGCGGAAGTTCGAGTTCGTCGCTCCCGCAGCGGTCTCGGCGGCCAGCACGACCAGCGGGCTGCGGCTCTTGGCCGCCTCGGTGATCCCCGTCACGGCGTTGGTCAGCCCGCATCCCTGGTGCAGGCTGAGTGCCGTGACCGACCCGCTCATGCGGGCGAAGGCGTCGGCCATGGTGGCCGCGCCACCTTCGTGGCGCGCCGCGACGTAACGCGCCCCGGCGGCCACCATCGCGTTGGTGACGTGGAAGTTGCCGCTGCCGACCACGCCGAAGACGCGCCCGACGCCGTGCTCGACCAGCCGGCGCCCGACCAGGTCGGCGACCCGCTCGCTCACGCGTCCCGCTCGACCAGCGCCAGCACCCGGGCGGGACTCCCGGAACCGCCCACGATCGGCAGCGGCGAGGCGATCACGACCGCGCCGGTCGCGGGGAGCCGGGCCACGTTCTGTAGCTGGGTCAGGCCGTACTTGCCGGTGGCCGCCAGGAAGGCATGGCAGGGGAACATCGGATCGAACCCGGGGGCCGCACCGGCGTCGGTGCCGACGGTCTCGACGCCGAGACCGAGCAGCGAGGTCTCCTCCGCGAGCCACTTGGCGCACGCCGCGGAGATGCCGGGGGTGTGCGGTCCGGCCTCGTCGGCGTTCGCGTAGGCCTGCGCATCGTGGCTGCGGGCGTCCCAGCCGGTGCGGTACAGCAGCCAGCCTCCGTCGGGCAGCGCACCGTGCTCGGCCTCCCAGGCCTGCACATGCTCGATCTCCAGCAGGAAGTCCGGGTCGTCGGCGGCGTCCTGCGCCCGGTCGATCACGACGGCCGGTCCCATCAGCCGCTCCGGCAGGACCTGGGAGACATCCTCACGGTCCTTGCCCGTGACCCAGTGCACCGGGGCATCGAAGTGGGTGCCCGTGTGCTCGCCGGTGACGATGTTGTTCCAGTACCAGGCCGGGCCGCGATCGTCGTAGCGGCTGATCTCCTGCAGCTGGAACGGGTTGGTCTGGCCGAACCGTTCGGGGAGTTCCAGGATCGGGGTGCCGGCGTGCAGCGGGGAGGTGAGATCCACGACTTGGATGCGCCCATCGTGCAACGCCGTCACGAGCTCACTCAGGATGGCCATCGCGCTTCCTCCGGTGGGTGCGGTGGACGTCCCGATCGGAGGCGCCCGGCGTCACGCGACCTGTACGAGCAGGTCGTCCGCGGCTGCCCGAACCTACGGGAGCCCGATGACGAGCGTCAAGGAACGCGACGACGACCCGTCCGAGCCTCGGCACGCCGCGCACCCCAGGCGGAACCGCCCTTCCGTCGCGTCTCAGCCGTCGAGGATCCAGTCGCTGGCGGCCTGCGTGTGGATCGCCGTCGTCGCGTAGTAGGGCACCTCGACGTCGGCAGGGGTGACCAGGAGCTCGATCTCCGTACACCCGGCGATGATGGCTCCGGCACCGCGGGCGATCAGTCCGGCGATGACCTCCAGGTAGACCCCGCGACTGGCGTCGTGGACCTGTTCGTGGACCAGTTCGTCGTAGATGATGCGGTGGACGAGTTCACGTTGTGGGGACGGCGGCACCAGGACCTCCAAGCCGCGGTCCTCGAGGCGCCCGGTGTAGAACGACTGTTCCATGGTGAAGCGGGTGCCGAGCAGGCCGACCCGCCCGATGCCATCGGCCTGGATCCGTGCGGCGGTCGCGTCGGCGATGTGCAGCAACGGGATGTCGACGGCGGTCTCGATCACGTCCGCCACGCGGTGCATCGTGTTGGTGCACAGCATCAGGCCTTCGGCGCCGGCAGATCGCAGGGCCACCGCCGCCTCGACGAGGAGCCCTCCGGCGGCCTCCCAGTCCCCGGCGCTCTGGAGTCGTTCGATCTCCGCGAAGTCCACCGACCAGATGATCAGCGGGGCCGAGTGGAACCCACCGAGACGGGACTGCACGTTCTCGTTGAGGAGGCGGTAGGCCGCGAGCGTCGAGGGCCACGCCATGCCGCCCAGCAGACCCAAGCGTCTCACGGAGGCTCCTTCGTCGGGGATCGGGCGAGGGGATCCGGCCGAGCCGGGTCGCGAGGACGGCGCTCCGCAGGCCCCGCACTCCCACCGCGACCGACCGCGCTGCCACCACCCGAACCCGCTCCGGGGGCTCGGGTGAGCACGCGGTCGGCCCGCAGAGGGGTGGTGACACCACCCCTACAAGTTTCCTCAGCCCAAGTTAGCTGTCGAGCATCGCGCAGTGCCTCTGGGGCTACCACGCGCTTGGCGGGAGATCTACCGCACAGGTGGCCTGAGTCGACCGTTTCACGGTCGTCGAGACCGCGAGATCTGGCGTCGTCGGCCGGCCCATCGTCGTTCCCGGTGCTTGTGCGGGAGCGCCTCAGGCGCGTCATGGGATGCCAGGTGACCGTGCGCGCCGTCGTGGATTCTGCCGCGTAGATGGCCGGATCCGGCGTGATGTGGGACGCCGCCCAGGGTGTCTACGGCACAAGGATCATCCAGCCTCGGTCCTGCGCACTTCGGCGAACGCGCGGCCACCGCGGACCGCGCGCTCCTTCGCGTCCAGATCCTGTCCGAGCACACGGACCGCGCCGTCACTGGGCCGGTCGAGCCCACCCACCCGCACCGGCGTGCCATGCGGGTTCGGTCCACCTGGCCGTGTGTGGTCGGGGCGGCACGGCGGGGACGCGGCAGTTACTCCTCGGACCTGCTCGTGCGTGGTTCCTGCTGGAGTAGAGGGCACTCGCCCAGGGTGCGTGCCTACTTGCCAGGCGACGCTCTCCCGGCACGGTGCGGGAACACTACCGTTTGCGGCAGAGTTGCCGCAGACAACTTGGGACCCGTGATGACGTATCGACACCTGTTGTGGGATTTTGCCCTGGACAACTATGGCTACGTGACGACACATGACGCCCGTGACCTCGGGGTCCCCACCGGGGAGTTGGCCAAGATGGCAGCACGCGGCGGGCTCAGTAACGTGAGCTACGGGATCTACCGATTCGACGATGCCCCGCACTCCCCACACGGCGAGTACCACGAAGCCGTGCTACGCGTCGGTGAGGGCGCACACCTGACCCGGGATGCGGTCCTGGCGCTGCATGACCTCGCGCTGGTCAACCCGCGACGAATCCGCGTCGGGCTTTCCCGCCGCACCGAGGCGCAGCTGCCCGACTGGATCCAGGTCATACGCGAGGACATCCCGGTGGAGGATCGAACGACCTACGAACGGATCCCGTCGACCACCGTGGCGCGGGCGCTGATCGACTGTCGCGAGATCGTGATGCAAGAACGGCTGCTCGAGGCGCTGGACGACGCGACTCGGAGGGGGCTGGTGCGGCGCCGTGACCGTGCCGCGGTCGAGGCGGCCATCAAGGAGAACATGTGAACCTGGAACGGCGCGCCCCACCCCGTACCCGCAAGGCCCTGGAGCAACTGATCCGCAACCTGGCCGGCGACGGCCCTGAGGGTCTGGACTCCCAGCAGGCGGCAGCCAGGCTCGAACGGGCCGTGCTCAACACCGCGGTCAGCCAGATGGTGCCGGAGGGGGTGGTCGAAGGCGGTACGGCCATGAAGCTGCGGATCGGCGAGGCCGGTAGTCGGTTCACGCCCGACTTCGATGCCGTCCGTGCACGGGGTCTGGAGGTCGACGACTACCTGGACCTGTTCGCCGACCGACTGGCCGACGGCTGGGGTGGGTTCACAGGACGGCTCGTGGAGCTCGGCCCGGCCGAACCCGAGGGCGTGCCCGGCGACTACGTCATGCGGCCGTTCAAGCTCGTGCTCAGCTACCACGGCAGTGAGTGGAAGACGCGCGTGACCTTCGAGCTCGGCCACGACGAGATCGGCTCGACTGCCAATCCGGACGTGGTGATGTGCGACCAGATGCGCACCACCTTCGCTCAGATCGGACTCCCTGATCCTCAACCCGTCCCGGTCCTGCCGGTGCCCCACCAGGTCGCCCAGAAACTGCACGCCTGCACTGCCTTTGGCCGAGATGGGACCAACGAGCGCGCCCACGACCTGGTCGACCTTCAGCTACTCGACCACGACCACGACCTCGGCGTCGACGCCACCGAAGCCGCACCGGTTGCGCGCCGGCTGTTCGCCGCGCGGCAGAGCCACGCGTGGCCGCCAACGGTGCAGGTCCATCCCCGGTGGGAGGAGCTGTACGCAGAGGCGGCCGAGGGGCTCGGCGTGCTGCCGACGGCACATGATGCCGTGGTCTGGGCAAACGACCTGATCGCCCGAGTCGACGCGGCCTGACGGCACGGCAGCCGGGCTTCACTGGGCGTCGCGGTCGAGCTGACGGGCGGCATGCACGACCAGGTTGGCAGCCAGCCGGCGGTAACGACCCGGACGTCGTGCAGACCGCTGACGGCCGGTTCGTCGATGCGGACGGGGTGCTCATCGATGACGAACTCGCCGAAATGCTCCTCGCCCTGGAACCAGACGAACCGCAGCAAGTCGCCAACGAGCTCACGACGGGTGAGGCTGCCCAGCTACTCCACGGCGACGACGAGCACACCGCCGCAGTTGCCCGACGGTCCGGGCGCGGTTCACCCCTGCCGACCAACAGCACCTCAACGCCACGAAGCGCCCCGCGTAGACCGCGGGGCGCTTCGTCGTGTGCCGTCAACCGGTCAGGAACGCTGCGAACCTCGCCCCAGCGCCTTGCAGACCAGCTCGAACCCGGTCGAGGCGTCGACAGCACGACAACGTTCCCGTTCTGTCACCAGGTGGTGCGGTGATCTGTCATCACCTCGTGGAGCCGAGGAGGGGATTCGAACCCCTGACCTGCCGCTTACAAGGCGGCTGCTCTAGCCAACTGAGCTACCTCGGCGCGGCTCGGAGCGTAGACGTAGTACGCCGACGAGGTAACTCCCGGTGCTTCCCAGGGGACGACGAGGCGCGTGCACGGGGTGCCGGGTCATGCCGTCCGGCTCCGGGCGGTCGGGGCGATGCGCATGGTGTCATGACGCGCGGACGGTGGTGGCCGGCATCACGCGAGGGTGGCAGGCTTCGTTCTGCGGCTCCAGATGCGGAGTAGGCCCGTCGGTCGAGGACCGGTGTCCTCCCTCTGGGGACCTCCGCGTAGTTGCACCCGTGTGGTTCGTCTGCGAGGCTTGGCGCGACCAGGAGACCTCCGCCATGCCATCACCCCAGGCCGATGCGCACGACGTCGATGCCGACCCGTCGTTGCCGGACCGCGACGCCCGCATCCTCGACTTCGAGCGCGAGTGGTGGAAGTACGCGGGGGCCAAGGAACAGGCCATCCGCGAGCGTTTCGATGTTTCGCCGACGCGGTACTACCAACTGCTCAACCGCATCATCGATGACGAGGCCGCGGTGTCGCACGATCCGATGCTCGTCAAGCGTCTTCGCCGCCTGCGGTCCCAGCGCCAGCGTCAGCGTGCGGAACGCCGACTCGGCGCCGACGCGCGCTGAACCCCGTGGGAGAGACCACGAACGTGGATCCCGACACGAGTTTCCGGTCATCGGTGCTGCAGAACCTGGGGGGCGCCGCACTGCTGGTCGCCCTGGTGGCGGCGATGTTCTGGGCGATCGGGACGATCGGACGGGCCGATGACCAACTGGCCGTAGACGAGATCGAGGTCGCCGACGCCGCGGATGTGTCGACCGACGAGCCCGAGCCGCCACCCGCTGAGCCGGACCCCGTCGCGGAGCCGGAGCCTGAGCCGGAACCCGAACCGGAGCCCGAACCGGAGCCCGAGCCCGAACCGGAGCCCGAACCGGAGCCCGAGCCCGAACCGGAGCCCGAGCCCGAACCGGAGCCGGAGCCGGAACCCGAAACCCCGGTCGAGGCCATCCCGCCGGGGGACATCTCGGTACAGGTGCTCGACGGCTACCAGGTCGACGGGGGTACGGCGGCATCCGGCGTCGCCGAAGAGTTGGATGCGGCCGGTTACCGCATCGTGGCGCGCAACCCTGCCCTCCGTTATGACGTCACCGCGGTGTTGTGGACCTCGGACAACGAAGAAGCCGCACGGCAGATCGCTGCGGCCATCGGCGCGGCCGAGGTCCGTCAGCAGCCGGGAACCCTCTCGGACGCCGTGGCGGTGCATGTCGTGGTCGGGGCGGACCGGGGCTGACCCCGATCGCCCACCGACCGGCGCGGAGAGGTCCTCGCACGCGACGGCGTAGCCGATCCGGTGGCCGTGTTGGTCGTTGACGCCATCGATCCCGGTGTCGGGAGATACCGCTCGCAGCCGAACGGGGTGAGGGGGACAGGGCGGAGCCCGGGCGTCGGTGGACCTGATCACGCGATCGAGGTCGGCCAGGAGGACCTTGGTGCCCAGGGCGTCGGCCCGGTACCCGAACGGCTCGCAGCCTCCTCCGAGACCTCCTACGAATTGCGCAGGAGCTGCAGTTTCTCGAGGATCATGTGTCGGCGCCGTTCTTCCTCCTCGGGGTCCGTGTCGAGGACGTCCTGGAGGACCTGGGAGAGCGCCAGCGGCGAGAACGGTTTGGTGATGTAGTCCGCGGCCCCCTCGGACCACCCCCGGATCTGATCCTGGTCCTGGACCTTGGCGGTGAGCATCACGACCGGTATGTCCGCCAGGGCCGCCTCGGACTTGATGGCTGCCAGGACCTGCCATCCGTCCATCTTCGGCATCATGATGTCGAGCAGGACGACATCGGGACGGTGGGCCTGGACCTGCGTCATCGCCTGCTCGCCGTCGGCGGCCTCGAGGACCTCGTAGCCTTCGAACTCGAGGTTGACGCGGCACAACAACAGCACGTCGGGTTCGTCGTCGACGACGAGCACGGTGCGGCGCTCGGTCATCGGTCCCTCCCAGCGTCGGTCCCTTACGAGACATCCACCTTACCCGTCGTAACTGGACATCGTGACGGCGCGACGTCGGTCAACCGCGGTGGACCAAGGACCGCCGCCACGTCGATCTTCCCGCGCCGCGTGGTTCATTCGTCGCTCAGCGTGTCCAGTGGTGGCCGCTCCGCGACCACGATCTGATGGTCCTGGCGCACGAGCTGGCCATCCAGCGCCCGGACCGGTTGGGTCAACGCGCCACCGAGCTCGTGCTCGAGCGTGAGCCGCCCCTGCCTCTCGGCGCGGTGGAGGGCCACCTGCAGGATCTCCGCGGCCATCCTCCCGAGGGCATCCAGCGACTGGTGGACGTGCTCGCGTCGCCCGAGGTCGACCTCGCGGATCGCCTCGGGACCGTGCGCAGCGGCGACATCGACCAGCAACCCGAGTTCGACGCCATAGCCGCGCACGAACGGCAGCCTCGCCAACAACGATCGCCGTGCCGCGCATTCGCCCGCCAGCGGTTGCGCCAACCACCCGAGCTCGGGCCACAGCGAGGCCAGCAGCGGCCTGGCCAGCAGTTCGGTCACCCGTCCACCTCCGGTGGGTGCCAGGTGGTCCCCCGTGCGCAGCGGCCGGTCGTAGGCCGCCTTGACCAAGGCCACGGAGGTTTCGAGCAGGAGGGGTTCCAGCAGTGCAGTGACGAATCGTTCGTCGAAGTCCACGATGTCGGCATCGACGAACGCGACGAGGTCGCCGGTACAGGCCGCCAGGCCCTTCCACATCGCCTCGCCCTTGCCGGGGTGACTGCCCTGGTGGGCCAGCACCTCGGACTGGCGCACGACCCGGGCGCCGGCGGCCGCGGCAACCGCACCGGTCGCGTCGTTGGAATCGGCGTCCACGACCAGGACCTCGTCGACCAGTCCGACCCTCCGTTGCAGGGTGGCCACCAGACGTTCGACCACCTCGCCCACCGTCGCCTGTTCGTCGAGTGCGGGGATCACCACCGACACGCGCGACCCGATGCCGCGCTTGACCTCCGCGAGTCGATCGGGGTCGAGGCTGCTGAGCTCCACCGTTGGCTCCTGCGCACGCGGGGGGTGACCCGCGTTGGCGGACCCGTGAGCGGGGTGGCATGCTAGGTGCACTGGTTGCTCATCCAGAGAGGCGGAGGGCTCGGGCCCGTCGAAACCTCGGCAACCCCCGAAGACGGCCGACGGTGTGGCAACACCTCGTGGGTCGTTCGGCTGGGAAGGTGCCAAACCCGGACCCGTCGGAGTACGACGAGTCGATGAGCGTGGCGCTTCGCGTGGCCACATCCATCGTTCTCGGCCTCTCCGACGGGGAGGCCGCCGCCGTTTCGCGGTCTCCCGGCCGCTCACCCGACGGCTGGGAACGATGAGAGCAGGAGCCCACGTGACCACCCCGCTGACCGCCCCGTCACCGTCCGAGCACCCCGCCGGCCCTCCCGACCACCCCGCCGACGCTCCCCACCACACCGGTCCTCCCGACCACCACCTCGGGGTCAACGTGCTCGGGCTGCGCTGTCGTGAGTGCGCCGAGCCGGAGCCGTTGGGTGCGTCCCACGTGTGTTCGTTCTGCTTCGGGCCGCTCGAGGTGGTCTACGACGAGGAACTCCAGCAGCGACGCGTCTCGCGCCACCGCATCCGGTCCGGACCCCGCTCGCTGTGGCGCTACGGCGATCTGCTGCCCGTGCTGTCCGACGACGACCGGACCCGGGTCGATCTCGGTACGGGGTTCACCCCGCTGCGACCCGCTCCCCGGCTGGCCGCACGACTGGGTCTGAACGAGCTGTGGTTGAAGGACGACACCCGGAACCCCTCCGGCTCCTTCAAGGACCGGGTGGTCACCATCGCGCTGTCGGCGGCACGAGCGCTCGGTATCGAGACCATCGCCTGCGCCTCGACCGGCAACCTCGCCAACTCCGTCTCGGCGCATGCCGCCGCGACGGGGACCACGGCCTACGTGTTCATCCCCGACGACCTCGAGCAGGGCAAGATCGTCGGATCGGCGATCTACGGCGCCAACGTGGTCGCCGTCCACGGCAGTTACGACGACGTCAACCGGTTGGCTTCCGAGGTCGCCGACGTCGAAGGGTGGGGTTTCGTCAACGTGAACCTCCGCGCCTTCTACGCCGAAGGCAGCAAGTCGATCGGCTACGAGATCGCGGAACAGCTCGGCTGGCGCTTCCCCGATCACGTGGTGGGCCCGCTCGCGTCGGGTTCGATGTTCAGCAAGATCCACAAGGCGTTCGGTGAGCTGCGCCGTTTCGGGCTGGTCGACGGGGCCCTGCCGCGCATGAGCGGAACACAGGCGACCGGGTGTTCGCCGATCGCGGAGGCCTTCGAACGTCAGAGCTTCGATGTCAGACCACAGAAGGCCGACACGATCGCGCGCTCCCTGGCGATCGGGAACCCCGCTGATGGCTACTACGCGCTGAAGGTCGCCGACGAGACCGGTGGGAGCATCGGCCACGTCCCGGACGACGAGGTGGTCGCCGGCATCAAGCTGCTGGCCGAGACCGAAGGGCTGTTCGCCGAGACCGCCGGCGGGGTCACCGTCGCCAACCTCGTGCGGTTCGCGGAGGCGGGCCTGCTCGACCGTGACGAACGCACCGTCGCCATCATCTCCGGTTCCGGCTACAAGACCATCGAGGCGGTGGCGCCCACCACGGGTCCCACGTTCTCGGTCGCCCCCTCGCTGGACGACCTCCAGCGCGCACTCGGACGCTGAGTTCTGTCGTTCCCGCCCGCCTCCCTGTCGTTCCCGCCCGCCTCCCTGTCGTTCCCGCCCGCCTCCCTGTCGTTCCCGTAAGGAGTTCCACATGCCGAAGGTCCGGATCCCCACACCGCTCCGCAAGCTCACCGATGGCGAGGCGCAGCTCACCGTCGAGGGCGACGACGTGCGCACGGTCATCGACAACCTGCAGGCCAGGCACCCCGGGCTGGGCGAACGGCTGCTCGACGACGACGGCCAACTGCGCCGGTTCGTCAACGTGTTCGTCCGCGACGAGGACGTCCGGTTCCAACAGGGCCTCGACACCGAGGTGGGTGAGACCGACACGGTCTCCATCGTTCCGGCGGTCGCCGGCGGCTGAGCACGGGCGGGCACGGTCGACCCCGGGGACCTTCCGGCATAACTGATGCGGTTGCGGCCGGGCCTGCTCCGGGCGTTCGATCGACCGTGGTGGGCGGCGGTGCCCGCAGCCACCCTCCCCGGCGTCACATCGTCGAGTCGAGGGTGGTTGCATGCGTCGCTTCCGTCACCGCGTCGGTGATCTCGTCACCCCGATCATCGAGGCGGGCCCACCGGACACCGGGGAGGGTGACGAAAGCGCCGTGGTGTTCGTCCACGGCAACCCCGGGTCGAGCGAGGAGTGGGTGCAACTCGTCGAGCGGCTCGGCGAGGATCGCCGGGCGATCGCCTTCGACATGCCGGGGTTCGGTCGGGCGGACAAGCCCCATCCCGACGGGCCGACCTTCGATCACACCGTCGAGGGTTACGCCCGCCACCTGGCCGAGGTGGCCGAGACCCTGGGCCTGTCGCGCTTCCACCTCGTGGTGCACGATTTCGGGGGACCGTGGGGACTGCGGTTCGCTGCGGAGCAGCCTGACCGGGTCGCCTCGCTGGTGCTCGTGAATGCCCTGGGCATGCCCGACTACCGATGGCACGCGATCGCCAGGATCTGGCGACGTCGGGGATGGGGGGAACTCGCGATGCGGGCGACCAACCGCAGGAGTTTCGGCTTCGCGCTTCGGTTGGGCAACCCCGTACCGATCCCGAAGCCGCACATCGAGACGATGTACGCCAACTTCGATGCGGCTACCCGCGAGACGGTCCTCTCGCTGTACCGCTCGACCGACGAGTCGGACCTCGATCGGCTCGCCGAGGCGTTGCGGGATCAGCGGTTGCCCGCGCTGGTGATCTGGGGCGAGACCGACCCGTACATCTCCGTGGCCGACGCGCAGCGGTTCCGGCGCATCTTCCCCGATGCCCGGTTCGTGCGGATCCGCGACAGTGGGCACTGGCCGCATCTGACGACGCCCGAACCCGTCGAGGCTGCCCTGCTCACGTGGTTGCGGACGCACAACGCCGTCTGAGGCCACCGCAGTCGGCCGAGCACCGGCGGTTCGCACACCAGGGGCCCCTGAGGGGCCACCAACTCGCGGACCTCAGGCCTCGGACCCGGGCGGCGCGCGGAGCGTGAGCCGATCGTGCACCGCCACGACGCCCACGCTGTAGCGCGCGGCGTCGTAGACGGCGTTGCGGGTCGCCCAATCATCCACCGTCCCGGTGAGGATCACGTGACCGTCGGTGACGGTGATGTCGATCTCGTTCGGGTCGACGACCGCCGCCCGCTCGAGCGCCGCCATGACATCATCGGCGATGGTCTGGTCGACGACCGCCCGGGTGGGCACCACCACCAGTTCGTTGTCGAAGCCCAGGACGCCGCGGGCGGTGCCGGCCATCTCCCCGGCGAGTTGCTTCTGCCACAGGTCGGGGACGGTGCCGCGCAGAGTCACCCAGCCGGAGGCCACGACGACCTCGACGTCCGACGCCTCCAGATCCGGGTCGAGGTCGAAGGCGAGCCGCAGGTTCCCGCGCAACTCCTCGTCCTCCGGCACGCGTTCGTGGTCGGGGTAGCGCACCGTGATCCGGTTGTGCACGTCGGTGACGCCGCGGATGACCCGGGCATCCTCCTCCGCGGCATCCCGGGCCCGGAAGGTGGGAACGGCGCCGCGCAGCACGACCCGGCCCGCCCGGACCGCGACGGTGATCCCGGAGGAGTCGACCCGGTTGTCCCAGAACAACGAGTCGGTCACGTCCCGCTTGATCTCCTCGTCGGTTCGCATGGTCTCCTCACGTGCGGCGTGCCGACGTGTCGCCGCCGCGGTCGCTCGCGCTCAGCCCGTATGCACCCGTCGGGCGAGGTGCTCAACCGATCTCGATCCGCTTGCGCCCGGCGCCTTCGCGCTTGGGCATGCGAACGGTGAGCACGCCCTGGTCCAGGTTCGCCTCGATGTTCTCGTCGTCCGCGTCGGCAGGCAGCGTCACCTCGTGGTGGAGGTGGTTGCGGGACCGTGTCGAGCTACGCACGCTGCCTTCACGTGGCTCCTCCTCGCGCTCGGCGTGGACCATCAGCCGCCGGCCCATCACCTCGATCTTGATGTCGTCGCGATCGAAGCCGGGAACCTCGACGTTGATCACGAACGCGTCGTCGGTCTCCTCGAGATCGGCCAGTGCCGGCATCCATCCCGTGGTGGCCTCGGTCGCGGCGGGGAAGGTCTCGAGCAGTCGGCTGTGCAGACGGTCGAACGCCTCGAAGAGGTCGGTGTCCACGGGGCGTGTCGTCGTGGAGCGGGGTATGAGGTTCATGGTGTCGTCTCCCGTACCTGGTGGGCGATGTCGATCCTTGGTTGCGGACCGTGGTCCCGTCGGGGCTGGTGGGTGCTGTCGTGTAGCTCATCCATTCGTACCCCTCGGGCGACGCCGGGGGACCGGGACAGGCTGCGCGAAGGTCCACGGACGGTGCCAGGATCGGGGTGTCCGGTCGGACGGAGGCGGTGGTCAGCCGTTCACCCGGACGCGCACGGGGCCGTCCAGGAACCGACCGACGAGCGCGCGGCCCTGCGGCACGGTGAAACGGCCCCGGCGATCGGCCTCGGCGAGCAGGTCCTCGACCTCGACCCCCGAGCGTTCCAGCAGGGCGTCCAGCAGTCCGTCCTCCACCCATGACCTCAGCTGATCGGGGGTCACCTCGGGGTGGAACTGCACCGCCCAGGCATCACCCACGCGCCACGCCGGCACCCCGTCGCCACCGGTCAGCAGCGACATCGCGTCCGGTGGCAACGTGGTGACCTGGTCCTCGTGGATGAACAGGGCGGGGGCACCGTCGGGCCAGCCTGCCAGGACCTCGTCGCCTCGTGCCTCGTCGGTCTGGTGCAGCGGAAGGAAGCCCACCTGGGGGACGGTTCGTGTGGCGACCTCACCTCCCAGGGCGGTGGCGAGCAACTGGGCCCCGAGGCACACGCCGAGGACCGGCAGGTCCTCGGCCACGGCGCGTCGCAACAGATCGAGTTCGGGCGGCATCCAGGCATGCGCGGTCGGGTCGACCGAGGACATCGCCCCGCCCATCACGATCAGCCCGGCGACCGTGTCGAGGTCGTCGGGAAGCGGCGCACCATCGGGGACGTGGATGCGGCGCCACGGCGCCATCGTCGTCCGGGCGTCCAGGACCTCGGTGAACCCCGACAGGCCCGCTGCCGGCGTGTGCTCGAGCACGATCACCTCGCGCATGCACGTCCTCCTCATCTGATCTGGTGGTGTCCGTGGTTGATCGTGACCGGTGCTGGGCTCCCGTGGCCGGGCTCATCCGGCGAGTAGCGGCAGCGTCGCCGCGTAGGCGATCAACAGCACGATCGCCTCCCACCGCACGACGCGCTTGCCGGTCACCATGAACAGGGTGGCGATGACCGCGATCCCGACCATCAGCCCGACCCCGAGCGTCGAGATCGTGCGGTCGATCGGTAGGCCGGCCCCCGCGAACGCGGCCACGGCGCCCACCGCGCCCGCATTGAACAGGTTGCTGCCCAGCAGGTTGCCGATGATCAGGTCCGTCTCGCCCTTGCGCGCCGCCTGGACGGCCGTCGCGAGCTCCGGCAGGGAGGTTCCGATCGCCACGACCGTCAGCCCGATGAACCCCTGGCTGAGTCCGAGTGTCTCGGCGATGGCGGTCGCGGAGACCACCAGCACCTGGGCGGCGCCCAAGGTGCCGAGCAGTCCGAGGGCGGTCCGCACCGCTTCACGCCGCAGTGCCGGCGGGGTGTCCGAGAGGAACTCCTCGACCTCGGAGGTCAACCCCGGGTCGCCGCCACGGGCGGAGAGGATGATGACCGTGAGTGCGGCCACCAGCACGATCGTGAGCACGATCCCGTCGATGATCGACAGGTTGCCCTGGATCGCCCAGGCGAACACCAGCACGGCCACGAGCGAGATCGGAGCCTCGCGCTTCAGGACCGGGGACCGGACCACGATCGGAGCGATCAACGCGGCGACCCCGAGCACCAGGGTGAGGTTCGCGACGTTGGAGCCGACGATGTTGCCGATCGCCAGGTCGATCGCGCCGCTGGCCCCGGCCAAGCCGGAGACGAGGAGTTCCGGGGCGCTGGTCCCGAAACCGATGACCACGGCGCCGACCACGACCGTGGACAGCCGCAGCGAGGTGGCGATCCGCGCGGCACCGACCACGAATTGATCCGCGGCATAGGTGAGCACGACGAGACCGGCGATGATGCCGAGGATGGCGAGCAGCATCGCGGGAACGTAGCCGCGGTCCGGAGCGGGAGCGTTTCGCGCGAGCGCAGTAGGCTCATGCCGGTGCCCGATGCCCCATGCTCGTCGACCGACCGGGAGCAGGATCGTGATCATGCGTGGCGCCCGGCCCCGAAGGTCCCGGCCTCGAAGGTCACGGACGCCGGCGCTGATCGTCCTGGTGGCGCTGTCGGTGTGGGTGGGCGCCTGCACCGCCGACGTCGCTTCGGAGGGTGATGGGAGCGAGTCGACCGAGGACGCGCTCGATCTCGGCGCAGCCCCCGCGGTCGAGTCGATCCTCCCGCCGGATCGGGGCGAGCCACCCACCGGTCTGCAGACCGAGGACCTGGTCGAGGGGACCGGTGACGCCGTGGAGACCGGGGACGTGTTGCAGGTGGAGTACCTGGGCTGGCGATGGTCGGACGGAGGGGAGTTCGCGTCGTCGTGGGGACCCGGTGCACCGCTGCGGTTCGAGCTCGGCGCGCAGGAGGTGATCCCCGGCTGGGAACGGGGACTCCTCGGACGGGACCAGGAGCTCACCCCGATCCGCGTCGGAGGCCGGCGCGTGCTGACGATCCCGCCGGAACTGGCGTACGGCGAACGCGGCGCCGGTGCCGCGATCGGTCCCGACGAGACCCTGGTCTTCGTCATCGACCTGGTGGCGGTGGGGGACGAGACCACGGCCTCGGAGGATCCGACGGAGAGCGAGCAACCCGATGACTGACCACGGACCACCGCTGCACGATGCGCTCGTCCCGCTGGCGGGCCTGCTCGGTGTCTTCGAAGGCGAGGGGTGGGGCGACTATCCGACCATCGAGGCGTTCGGCTACCGGGAACGGGTCACCTTCACCCACGTGGGCAAGCCCTTCCTGGCCTATCAGCAGCGCACCTGGCACCCGGAGCACGGCGGGCCGATGCATGCGGAGACCGGCTACCTCCGGCTGCCCTCACCTGGGGTGGTGGAGTTGGTCCTGGCCCACCCCACCGGGATCGTCGAGGTCGAGGAGGGGACGCTGACCGATGGCGTCCTGCGACTGACGACCAGCAGCATCGGTCTGACCGGCACCGCCAAGCGGGTGCGATCGTTGCGCCGCGAGTTCGTGCTCGAGGCAGACGCCCTGACCTACGACGTGTGGATGGCCTACGACACCGTTCCCGAGACCCATCACCTCCATGCCCGGCTCCGGCGGGTGACGTGAGCCTCACCGTCTCCGCGGGGTGCGCGCAGGGGATGCCGTCCTGACGGGGCTCGAGATCGGGCTCGCCCTGGGCTTGGGGGTGGTCGTCGGGCTGGTGGTGGGGTTGCTCGGCGCGGGCGGGTCGATCGTGACCGTGCCGGTCCTGATCCTGTTGCTCGGTCTGAGCGCCACCCAGGCGACCGGGACCTCGCTGGTGGTGGTGAGCATCGTCTCCACCGTCGGGCTGTTGACCCATGCGCGAGGCGGTCGTGTGGCCTGGCGGGCCGGGTTCGGGTTCGCCGCCACGGGGGTCCCGGCGGCGCTCGGTGGCGGGTACCTCGCCGTGCTCCTGGCCGACGAGGTGATCACGGTGGTCCTGGCGGTCCTGCTGCTCGGGACCTCGGTCTACATGTGGTTCCGCGAGGACCCGGGCGATCCGCCGGCCCCGGCCCGGTCGACGAGTTGGTGGCGCATCCTGCCGGCGGGAGTGGTGGTCGGGCTCATGACGGGCACGCTCGGGGTGGGCGGGGGGTTCGTGGTGGTCCCGGCCCTGGTGGTGCTGCTCGGGCTGTCGATGCCGGTGGCGGTCGGTACCTCGCAGTTGGTGCTCGTGCTCAACGCCCTGGCGGGGTTGGCCGGACGCGCAGGCACCGGGTCGGTCGCCCTGACGGTGGGGCTGGTGTTCGCCGGGGGTGGGGCGTTCGGAGCCCTGATCGCGAGCCGGCTCGTCGCCCGTCTGGGTGGGCGGTGGCTGTCCCGGGCGTTCGCGCTACTGCTGGTGCTCGTCTCGGTGGCGCTGCTCGGCGAGTTGGTGCTCTGATCGTCGCGGCCCCCGACCGGTGGCGCGCGACGAACTACGGTCCGGATGTGGAGGTGGTGGCATGGTGCAGCCCGACGAGGTGGAGTCCGACGCGGCGCGAGCGGATGCGACGCGAGACGATCGGGTACCGCGACTGGTGGTGATCGGGGGGGACGCCGCCGGGATGAGTGCGGCGTCGCAGGCCCGTCGGCGTCTCGGTCCCGACGAGCTCGAGATCGTCGCCTTCGAGCGGGGCACGGCCACCTCGTACTCCGCCTGTGGGATCCCCTACTGGATCTCCGGGATGGTCGACGAGCGCGACGACCTGATCGCTCGGCATCCTCAGGAGTTCCGCGACCGCCAGTCGATCGACGTGCGGCTCCGCCACGAGGTGGTGGCGATCGACCTCCGGGCGCGCTCGGTGACCGTCCGTGACCTCGACGCCGGGGAGGAACGCGACGAGCCCTACGACCAGCTGTTGATCGCCACCGGTGCGACCCCGGCCCGCCCCGATGTGCCGGGGATCGATGCGCCGGGCGTGTTCGGGGTCCAGACGCTCGATGACGGCCAACGGGTGCTGGATGCGCTGACCGACCGGTCACCGCGGACCGCCGTGGTGGTCGGGGCCGGCTACATCGGGATCGAGATGGCCGAGGCCATGATCGAGCGTGGGCTGAACGTGCACGTGGTCGAGTTCGGCCCGCAGCCGATGCGCACGGTGGACGCGGACATGGGGGAGCGGATCGCCGAGGCCATGTCCGGGATGGGCATCCAGCTCCACCTGGAAACCGCCGTGCAGGGCATCGAGACGGGCGCGGACGGATGGGTGCGCGCCGTGACCACCGACGCGGGTGAGCTCGCCTGCGACCTCGTCGTGCTCGGCACCGGCGCCCGACCGGCGGGCGAGCTCGGACGCGACGCCGGGCTGCAGGTCGGCTCGAGCGGCGGGATCGTGACCGATCAACGTCAACGCACCGGTGACCCGTACGTGTTCGCAGCCGGGGACTGCACGGAGACCTTCCACCGGGTCTCCCGGCGCTCGGTCGCGATCGCCCTGGGCACGATCGCGAACAAGCAGGGCCGCGTCGCCGGCATCAACCTCGGTGGCGGGTACGCGACCTTCCCGGGGGTGCTCGGCACGGCGGTGACCAAGGTGTGCGGGCTGGAGATCGGCCGGACCGGTCTGGGCGAGACCGAAGCGCGTGAGGCCGGTTTCGAGCCGATCGTCGAGGTGGTCCGCTCCACCACTCGCGCCCACTACTACCCGGGGGCCGGTTGGGTCACCGTGAAGGTGATCGCCGAGCGAGGCACGGGCCGGCTGCTCGGCGCGCAGATCGTCGGCGCCGAGGGCGGAGCGAAACGCATCGACGTGTTCGCGACCGCACTGTGGAACCAGATGACGGTCGAGGACCTGTTGAACGTCGACCTGTCGTACGCGCCGCCGTTCTCGCCGGTGTGGGATCCGGTGCTGATCGCCGCCCGCAAGAGCTGGCAGCAGGTAGAAGCCCAGCGCTGCTGACCCGGCCAGGTTCCGCCGGCAGCGCCCGCCGGCAGCCCGGTGCCGGCAGCCCGGTGCCGGAAGCCCCCGGATGCGGGGGGTTCCGCTGCCCGAGGGCATGCGGGGTGGGCGGGTTCGTTCCCGCCGTGCCGGAAGCCCCCGGGTGCGGGGGTTCGCGCCCGATCGGAGCGGACGCCGATCGGGGTCAGGCCTTCTTGCGGGCGCGGTTGGTGGCTCTGACCTCGGCGTGGGTCTCGACGAAGTCGATGACCTTGCCCGCGACGTCGATGCCGGTCGCGGTCTCGATGCCCTCCAGCCCGGGCGAGGAGTTGACCTCCAACACGACCGGACCGTGGTTGGAGCGCATCAGATCGACGCCGGCGACGTTCAGGCCGAGGATCTTCGCGGCCCGCTTGGCGGTGGCGCGTTCCTCCGGGGTCAGCCGCACCTTGGTGGCCTGACCGCCGCGGTGGATGTTCGAGCGGAACTCGCCCGGACCGGCGGTGCGCTCCATGGCGGCCACGACCCGGTTGCCCACCACGAACGCGCGGATGTCGCTGCCGCGAGCCTCCTTGATGAACTCCTGGACCAGGATGTTGGCGTCCAACTGCATGAACGCCCCGATGACCGACTCCGCGGCCTTCTTGGTCTCGGCGAGCACGACCCCCATGCCCTGGGTGCCCTCCAGCAGCTTGACCACCAGGGGCGCCCCACCCACCAGGGACACCAGCCCGTCGATGTCCTTGGTCGAGTGCGCGAACGAGGTGACGGGCAGTCCGACGCCCTCGGCGGCGAGCAACTGCAGTGACCGCAGTTTGTCGCGGGAGCGGGAGATCGCCTGGGACTCCACCGTCGGGTAGACGCCGGTCATCTCGAACTGCCGCACGACCGCGGTGCCGTAGTAGGTGTGGGAGGCGCCGATGCGGGGGATGACCGCATCGATGCCCTGCAGGGTCTCGCCGCCGTAGACGATCGCCGGTCGGTGCGAGGTGACGTCGATCACGCACCGCAGGTAGTCGATCACGCGCACGTGGTGGCCGCGCTCGGCGGCGGCTTCCTTCAGTCGGCGGGTCGAGTACAGCTGCGCATTGCGGGAGAGGATCGCGAGGTTCATCCGAGGTCCGGATCGCTTGGTGGGGGGCGCGGTCACGGCGGAAGGTAGTGCGCAACCGGTGGGTGGTCGCCCGACCCTCGCGCCCGGCTGGGCCCGCTCGGCCCCGGGTGAGGCAGGCCGGCGACAGACGCGGCGAGGGCGAGTGGTGGTGGACCGCCGATACCCTCGCGGGGTGGCCGGAACCGGCCCGACGGGCGATCTCCCGGGAGCACAGGCGATGGTGCAGGACGTGACGACCGTGTTGCTGGCGTTGCTCGTGATCGCCACGCTGCCGGTCTGGAACTGGAGCCGCGGGTGGGGGTGGGCGCCGGCGGGGATGTTCGCGATGGGGCTCGTCTCGTTCGTGCTGTTCTCGTTCACCGTCGTACCGGAGTGAGTGCCGCACCGGAGCGAGCGCCGTCCGCCCCGATCGTCGTGGCTGCGCGAGGTCCGCTCGGCCGGGACCCCGCGACGGGGACGTCGGCGGTGCCCTGGCGTCAGCCGGCAGCCTTGGCGGCGGCCTTGCGGGCTTGCTTCCACTCGCGCACGGCCTCGAGTGCCGCCTTGTCGGTGACGTCGGCGATGGAGCGGTGACCCTCGAGGCCGTAGTCGCCGGCGGCGTCGCGCCAGCCCTCGGGCTGGACGCCGCACTGCTTGCCCAGTAGCGCCACGAAGATGCGGGCCTTCTGATCGCCGAAGCCCGGAAGAGCCCCGAGGCGCTTCTTCAGTTCCGCGCCGTCGGTGACGCCGGTCCAGACGGCGGCCGCGTCCCCGTCGTACTCCTCGACGATGTGGCTGGCCAGGGCATGCACGCGTTTCGACATCGCCCCCGGGTAGCGGTGGAGCGCCGGCTTCTGGCGGAACAGCGTCTCGAGTTCGTCGGGGTCGGTCGCCGCGACCGTGGTGGGGGCCAACGGGCCGTCCAACCGTTCGGCCAGGCGGGCGGGGCCGACGAACGCCAGTTCCATCGCGATCTGCTGGTCGAGCAGCATCCCGACGAGCAGCGCGAACGCATTGTCGGACAGCAGTGCATCCGCGGTCGGTTCTCCGGTGAGGGTCAGCGTCGGCACGGAAGCCTCCGGGGGTGGGTCGGTGGTCGGGATCGGACGGGGCCGGGGTGAACGGGGCGTCGCCAGGGTCGGACGCTGCGCGTCATCCGTCGGTTTCGTCGCCGTTGTCGTCGGCGTCCGGGTCCCCGTCCTCCGTGCCCCCGGAACCGGAGGCCTCGGGATCATCGATGTCGGGATCGGTCTCGGAGGGATCCGGCAGCAGATCGGGGTCGTCGCCATCGTCGGCAGTCAGCCGGGCGAGTTCCTCCACCAACCGGCCGGCGATCGGCGCGGCGATCTCGGCGCCGGAGCCGCCGTCCTCGATCAGCACCGCGAACCCGAGGCCGTTCCAGGTACCGATGAACCAGGCGTGTTCGACCCCGCCCTCGCCCTGCGCGGTCCCGGTCTTGCCGGCGACCTCCTGGCCCGCGACGTCGGCGGCATCGCCGGTGCCGCTACTCACCGCGGAGCGCAACATCGACCGCAACGTCTCGGCGGTGCCGGTGGCCAGGGCCAGCGACTCGCCGGGACCCTCGGGGGCGAGCAGGTAGGGCTGGTGCCATTCCCCGTTCGCGGTGGCCGCGGCGACGCTGGCGAGGTGCAGCGGGGAGGTCTCGACGCGCGCCTGGCCGAAGGCCGCGGCCCCGGCCTCCGCGGCGTCGCCGGGTTCGGGGAACGACCCGCCGAACGCGTTCAGTGGGACGAGCGGCTCGACGCCGAAGCCGAACCGGCCGGCGGCCTCGGTCAGCGCGTCGCCGCCGAGCTGAGCGCCCAGGGTGGCGAAGGTGGTGTTGCAGGATTCGTCGAACGCGGTGGCGAAGGTGGTGGTCCCGAGGTCGCGATCACCGGCGTTCGGGACGCGGAGCCCGCCGACGGTGGTCTCCGCGGGGCAGGCCACCTCGTCGTCCGGGTTGAGCCCGGTCGCGATCAGCGCCTCCGCGGTGATCAGCTTGAAGGTCGATCCGGGTGGGTACCGACCGGAGAAGGCCCGGTTGAACCCACCCATCGGGCGGCTGGCGCTGCCCCGGATCGCCCCGTCCGCACCGTCGACGACCACGATGGCCGCCGGATCCTCGATGCCGACCAGGGCGGTCTCGATCGCCCGCTGCACCGCGATGTCGATGGTGGTCTCCACGGCGGAGGACGGGTCGCTCTGGCCCTCGCCGAGCACGACGCGGAGCTCGCCGTCCTCGTCGCCCTGCTCGCGGAGCCCGACCTGGATGATGTCGCTGCCGGTCAGCTGCTCGTCGAAGACGGCCTCCAGGCCGAACTGGGCGACCTGGGTGCCGATCTCCGCGTCCGGTCCGAGCTCCTCGAGCTGTTCCGCGGTGGCATCGGCGACGACACCCACGACGTGGCGGGCGAAGCCCGGATCGAACAGCGCGCGGGCGCCGGCGGCGGTGCGTGTGCGCACCCCCATGGACTCGCGGAGCTGGCCTGAGGCCGCTTCCGCGCGGTCCTGGCTGACCGTGACGATCTCGTAGAACCAGTCCTCGTTGAGGTTCTCGGCGTTGAGTGCACGCTCGGCTGCGGCTTCCGAGCCGGGGATCGCGGCGGCGAACGCCCGGACCAGCTCATCGACGTCGGTGACCGAGCCGGGGCGGAATCCGAAGATCACCGCGGGCTCGCCCCCGGCCAGGGGGGTGCCGTCGGTGGCGAGGATCGGTTCACGGTCGACCGGGATCGAGGTCGTGGCGAAGCCCCATCCCGCACGCAGTTCCGGATGGATGGTGGACAGGGACCACTCCACCGCCCAGACACCGCGATCGCGCAGCAACACCAGTTCCGTGTCCCAGGAGATGGTCTCCGCGACCTCCTCGAGCTCCAACGCCACGGTGACCGGCACGGTGGCGCGGCCGTCGAGGGGTTCGACCAGCTCTCCGCCGCTCACCTCGAACGAGGTCGGTGACCACGCGGCGATCAGCTGGCGGTGGCGGTCGTCGAAGTCCTCCGGAGCCTCACGCACGAGCGAGGCCATCCTCGACAGCTCGTTGGCCGCCCAGGCATCGAGGTAGGCGTCCGCGGTGGCACCCGCGTCCTCGCCGGGTTCGGGCTCCGCGGCCTCGGGATCGATGGTGTCCGACAGGTAGATCCAGCCCCCGTAGGCGAGACCGCCGACCACGAGCAGACCGACCACCACGGCCAGCAGGTCACGTATCCGCACAGAGCCCCTCCTCGAACGACCCGAGCCCAACGGCCCGAGCTACGACCGCGACCGTACCCCCACCCGGTGACGCGACCCGGGTTGGTGGGGCGGGGGCGTGCCGGGATGGTGGACGGTGCGTGCCGGGATGGTGGACGGTGCGTGCCGGGAGGGTGGCGCGGGGGCGTGCCGGGAGGGTGGGGTGGGGCGCAACGATCAGCGGGCGTTCAGGACGCGGGCATCGCCGGCGGGGTCGCGGCCGGTGGTGTCCGGTCGCCGCGCACCCGGCGCCACACGACGACGGCGACGATCGCCGGGGTGCCGAGCAGCAGACCGACCGGCAGCACCGTGAGCGCGAACCGGATCGCCACGTCGGCGATGGTCGACAGCGCACGTGCCGTGGTGGTCAGTGCCTCGCGCACGGTCTCGGACGGGGCCCAGGTGGGGTCGACCACCGGTACCGCGGACGTGGCCGGGCGCAGCGACACCGAGATGGTGGACAGCGCGACCTGGTCGTCCAGCATCGCCAGTCGGGCATCGGCCTGGTCGATCTCCGCCCGAACGGAGCGGATGCGCTCGAAGACGGTCAGCAGGTCATCGGGTCGCGTGGTCGTCTCACGCACCTCGGCCAGCAGCGCCCGCAGCTCGATCTCGTAGGCGGTGAGGTTGGTCAGCTGAGCGCGCAGATCGGTGCTCTCGGCGGTGACGTCGCGTTCGTCGATGCGGCGCACGGGTACGGCCACGGCCAGCGCGTCCAGTTCCTCCACGGTGGTGAACAGCGCCGCGGAGGGCACCCGGAGGGTGAGGGACCCGCGGACGGTCCCGTCGAGTTCCCGTTCGAGGTCGGTCTCGGCGACGAAACCGCCGGCCTCCTCGGCGATGCGCGCGATCCGGTCGGCTGCGGCGGCCGGGTCCTCGACATCCAGCTCCAGTCGGGCGCTGCGCACGATGCGACGGCCGGCGTTGCCGCTGACGCTCTCGACGGGCGTGCCATCGGGGTCCCCGGTGGTGGCGTCGGGCGCGGCGGCCGCGCGGTCCCGCTCGTCGGTGTCACCCTCGGAGCGCGCCCCGGACCCCTCGTCGGTGACCGAGGACCCTTCGTGCCTCTCGTCCGCCTCGTCCGACGGTGCGTGGGCGGCGTCGCGGCCGGCTTCGGTGTCGCGGTCGGCGTCGGCGCCGCTGTGGGTCGAGTCGTCACGGCTGCGGTCGTCGGCCCCGCTGCAGGCCGCCAACAGCGATGCGCACGCGAACATCGCTGCGATCCCGCGGACACGGCGCGGCGCCAGCGCGCGACCGATGCGCGCTCGGGCTCGTGTCGCGCCCGCGACTTCTCGGCCGGTTCCCGTCGTTGGTGCCGTCATCGCGCATCCCTGACGTCGGTGTGGCCGGTGGGACGCCCTCGAGGCCTGCGGGGTTGCGACGCAAGCGGTTTGACCTGTCCGGACGGGGCGTGTCCACTCGCGCGCAGGGGTGTGCGCCCGCCGGTCACGGCCGACGGGTGTGCTTTCCACGCAGGAGCGCCGCGCTCCTGCGCATACGCTCGCCCGAGGTGCCCGGTTGTGCCGGTGCTCCCCGCGACGTCACGACGAGAGCCTTCAACGATGGCCGAGAAACCCGACGCTCCCTCCCGGTCCCGCGCGGAGCGATCCAAAGCGGACCGCTCGCAGTCGGAGATGAATGCCTGGCTGGTCGAGGAGATGTACGAGCAGTACCAGCAGGACCCGTCGTCGCTGTCCGAGGGCTGGCGCGACTTCTTCGCCGACTACCGGCCGGACGAGCCGGGCGCGTCATCGTCCGGTAACGGCCGGACGAAGGGCGCCAAGGCCGGATCGGACCAGGCGAAGGGCGACAAGCGGGGCGACGGCGCCACCACCTCGACGTTGCCGAAGGCGATCGCGACCGTTCCCGAGGGCCAGGAACCCAAGCAGCTGCGGGGGGTGGGCGCGCGGATCGTCGAGAACATGGAGACCTCGCTGGGGGTCCCCGTGGCGACCTCCGTGCGCGACGTGCCGGCGAAACTGCTGGAGGTCAACCGCAGGATCGTCAACAACTACCTGAAGCGCACCCGCGGCGGGAAGGTCTCGTTCACCCACCTGATCGCGTACGCGCTGGTCAAGGCCGTGGCGGACGTCCCGGCCATGAAGACCGTGTACACCGAGACCGAGGACGGCAAGCCGGCGACGTTGCGGCAGGAGAACTTCGGGCTGGGGCTCGCCGTCGACATCGAGAACGACGACGGGTCGCGCTCGCTGCTGGTGCCGGTGATCAAGGACGCGGACACGCTGTCGTTCGAGGCGTTCCTGCGGGCCTACGAGGAGATCATCCGCAAGATCCGCACGAAGAAGCTCGACCCGGCGATGTTCTCCGGGGGGACGATCACGTTGACCAACCCCGGTGGGATCGGGACCGTGCACTCGATCCCGAGGTTGATGGCGGGACAGTCGGCGATCATCGGGGTGGGGGCGCTCGACCACCCGGCGGAGTTCCAGGCGACCGACGCGCGCACGCTCGCCAAGCTCGGGGTCGGCAAGGTCATCACGATGACCTCGACCTACGACCACCGGGTCATCCAGGGCGCGGAGTCCGGCATCTACCTGCAGCGGGTCAACCAGCTGCTGCTCGGCGAGGGCGGGTTCTACGACGAGGTGTTCGCCTCACTCGGACTGCCCTACGAACCCGCGCGCTGGCGGGTCGACAGCACCGACGTCGACAGCGAGACCGACCTGCTCAGCAAGCAGATGAAGGTCGGCCAGCTGGCCAACATGTACCGCGTCCGCGGACACATGATCGCCGACCTCGATCCGCTGCGCCAGCGTTCGCCGGTGATGCACCCGGAGCTCGACCCGACCACCTACGGGCTGTCGATCTGGGACAACGACCGGGAGTTCCTCACCGACATCGGTGGTGGCGAGCGTCGGATGAAGCTCGGCGACATCATGGGCGTGCTGCGCGACGCCTACTGCCGCACGATCGGGATCGAGTACGGACATGTGCTCGACCCGGATCAGAAGGTGTGGATCCGCCAGCAGGTCGAGGGGGTCAGCGAGGAAGCCTCGGCCGAGGACCAGTCGTGGATCCTCGAACGACTGAACGCGGCGGAATCGTTCGAATCGTTCCTGCACACCAAGTACGTGGGGCAGAAGCGTTTCGGGCTGGAGGGTGCGGAGACCCTGATCCCGCTGCTGGATGCGCTGTGCGAGGCGGCCGCGGACAACGACGTGGCCGACATCGTGATGGGGATGGCCCACCGCGGCCGGCTCAACGTGCTGTCCAACATCGTCGGCAAGTCGCACCGGCAGATCTTCGGCGAGTTCGAAGGGCACATCGACCCCGACACCGTGCAGGGCTCCGGGGACGTGAAGTACCACCTGGGCACCAAGGGCACCTACAAGGCGCGTTCGGGCCGGGAGGTCGAACTCCACCTGCCGCCGAACCCCTCGCACCTCGAGGCGGTCAACCCGGTGGTCGAAGGCATCGCCCGCGCGATGCAGGACCGCGCCAAGGTGGCCGGCCACGACGTGCAACCGGCGCTGCCGCTGCTGATGCACGGCGACGCGGCGTTCGCCGGTCAGGGCGTGGTGGTCGAGACCCTCAACCTCTCGCAGCTGCGTGGCTATCGCACCGGGGGGACGGTGCACGTGGTGATCAACAACCAGGTCGGGTTCACCACCGCGCCGGAGGAATCGAGGTCGTCGTTCTACGCGACCGACGTCGCCAAGACCGTCCAGGCCCCGATCCTGCACGTCAACGGTGACGACCCGGAAGCGGTCGTGCGGGTGGCGAGGTTGGCCTTCGACTACCGCCAGACCTTCAACGCCGACATCGTGATCGACCTGGTCTGCTACCGCCGCCACGGGCACAACGAGGCCGACGACCCCTCGTTCACCCAACCGCAGATGTACGAACTGATCGACGCCAACCGGTCCGTGCGCAAGCTCTACACGGAGCGGCTGGTCCGGCGCGGTGACATCTCGATCGAGCAGGCCGAGGAGTTCCTCGAGGACTTCGGCAAGCGTCTGCAGGCGGCCTTCGACGACACCAAGCAGGCCGCCCCGCCCGAGCCGCCCAAGGCGATCGCGCCCCAGGAGAAGGGTGTGCTCCCGCGCGTCGAGACCGGGGTGCAGAAGGACCATCTGGACCGGGTCGCCGCGGTGCAGTTCGACGTGCACGAGGGCTTCACCCGCCACCCGAAGCTCGACCGCATCTTCAAGAAGGCCCGCGAGCGCTACGACGCGGGGACCATCGACTGGGCGCTCGGGGAGACCCTGGCGTTCGGCTCGATGCTGCTGGAGGGGATCAACGTCCGGCTCGCCGGGCAGGACTCTCGGCGGGGCACGTTCTCGCAGCGGCACGCGGTCCAGGTCGACTTCCGGACCGGTGAGGAACACCTGCCGCTGTCGACGCTGTCCGAGGACCAGGGCCGCTGGCGGATCTTCGATTCGCTCCTGAGCGAGTACGCCGCCGTCGGCTTCGAGTACGGCTACTCGGTGGAGGACAAGGACAGCTTCGTCGCATGGGAGGCGCAGTTCGGCGACTTCGTCAACGGCGCGCAGATCGTGATCGACCAGTTCATCGTCGCCGCCGAGGACAAGTGGGAGGACACCTCCGGGTTGGTCCTGCTGCTACCGCACGGCTACGAGGGCCAGGGCCCGGAACACAGTTCGGCTCGTATCGAGCGGTTCCTGACGCTGTGCGCGGAGGACAACATCCAGGTCGTCAACGCGACGACCTCGGCGCAGTACTTCCACGTGCTGCGTCGCCAGATGCACCGCGACGTGCGCAAGCCGTTGATCATCTTCACGCCCAAGTCGTTGCTGCGTTCGCCGAACGCCTTCTCGGACATCTCGTCGTTCACGCAGGGCACGTTCGCCGAGGTGGTGGACGATCCGACCTACGTCGACGGCGCGTCCGGGTCGGAGGGCTCGGACGGGTCGGACGGTTCGGGCGGTGGCGCCGGGGACCGCGATGCGGTGAAGACCGTGGTGCTGTGTTCCGGCAAGGTGGCCTACGACGTGATGGAAGAGCGGGACTCGCGCGAGACGCCGGCCGCGGTCGTCCGGGTCGAGCAGTTGTACCCCTTCCCATCCGAGGGCATCGGTGAGGTGCTCGCGGCCTATCCGAACGCCAAGGACGTGTGCTGGGTCCAGGAGGAGCCGGAGAACATGGGCCCGTGGGGGTTCGTGGACGGCCGCCTGTGGAACCTGCTCGAGTCGATGGGGGACGGCCGCGCGTTGCGCAAGGCCTCGCGGGTGCCGTCGGCGTCGCCTGCTGCGGGCCAGCACGTCGTGCACGACCAGGAGCTCGAGCTGCTGCTCGAGGACACCCTGGGGCCGGTCGGCGAGGACTGAGCCCCGGCGTGGGCGGGGCTCGGCCGG
>Ga0207421_10001397_pt1 | contig 31091 bp, 24 predicted proteins | sample SodLakKL_010_SED_4_FD_187542 | JGI IMG/M metagenome (GOLD analysis project Ga0207421, IMG submission 187542) | Alkaline sediment microbial communities from Lake Tanatar, Kulunda Steppe, Russia - 8KL_010_SED (SPAdes) (version 2) | ecosystem: Environmental > Aquatic > Non-marine Saline and...
GTCTCCGTAGCCATTGGTCTGTCCTTTTCAGCAGATTCTTCATATCCGCGAGTTTAAAGTAGTTGACCCAGCCAGTTATGAACTGCTTGAGTTTTAACTTTCTCTGCTCGTATCCCATTCCGTTGCTTCTGGATGTGATTTTGCGTATCTTTGCTCTCATCCTTGCAGCACTTTTGGGGTGTACTCGCAAACCCACGTCTCTGTTCTTGTTGATGTAGAACGCGTATCCTAAGAATTTGACCTTGCCTACATAGGCCACTTCTGTCTTTTCCCTGTTCACTTTGAGAAATAGTTTCCTCTCGATGTACGGGATTAGATTTTCCAGTGTTCTTTCCGCCGCCCTTTTGCTTTTGCAGAAGATGAGCATATCGTCCGCATAGCGGACGAATCTGTGCCCTCTGCGTTCCAGTTCCCAGTCCAGTTCGTTCAGAAGGATGTTTCCACAAAGCGGACTCAGAGGTCCCCCTTGCGGCACGCCTAGCTCCGTTTCCTCGAATCTCCCGACGCGTGTGACAACTCCTGCCCTGAGATATTTATGGATGAGGGATATTACTCTCCCATCCTTAATGCTCCGTGACAGCATCTCTATCAGTTTGCTTTGGTTCACTGTGTCGAAGAACTTTTCTAGGTCCATATCCACAACATATTTGTAACCATCGCGGATATTCTCCTGACACGCCCTGATAGCGTCATGTGCGCTTCTTCTTGGTCGGAATCCATAACTGTTATCCGAGAATTGCGGCTCATAGACTGGCGTCAGAACCTGGGCTATCGCCTGCTGTATGACTCGGTCTACGGCTGTTGGTATTCCCAACTTTCTCTTTTTCTTCCCATCTTCTTTGGGTATCTCTACCCGTAGTACGGGTTGTGGACGGTATTTTCCGTCCTTGATGGTCTGCTGGATTCCCTCACCGTTGTCTTTGAGATATTGCAAAAGATCTTCCACTTGCATCCCATCGACTCCGCCTGCTCCTTTGTTCTTCTTAACCCGCTTGTATGCCTGGTTAAGATTACTTGGGCAAAGGATTTCCTCCAGCAGTCCACCTTCGGGTCTGTCGGCATTGGTGATGTTGTTTTCAGTTATCCCTGAACCGGTAAGCGCTCCCGCATACTCTTCGTGTTCCGCACTATCCCTCTGCGGCCAGCCACTGTCTTTACAGTGTTTTCTGCTTTCATTCCGATTCCTGGTAACATTCATTTACTATCACCTCCAAGGGTTCCACCCTTCACAGTACCGTCTACTGTACTGCTAATATGGCTTCATCTGACTCCTCACGATAAATCTTGTTTCAACCGGCTTTTGCAGATGCGCATCCACCGTCCGTGAGGCCTCCCCGGGTAAGAACGCAGTCTTTCTCTCCATCTACCTGCTGCATTTACACGAGCTGATTCCGTGTAGTTATTGGACTTCGACTTGTCTAGCAGCCTTATCCTCAGCTTGTGCCTGATGCAGTTTCTGTTCGTCAGGCCGGAGATTTGCCGCCGCCTTCCTTCACACTCCACCTCGCGGTGGACGCGCTTGGCCTTGGCTATACACTTCCCACTACCGGGCGTGTTCGGGACTTTCACCCGTTAGACTGCGCCCATGCCGGGCGCACCAGCAAGAAGCCCCATGTTAATAACATGGGGCTTCTTGAAGAACAAGTAGAAGATTTTTTGTCAGGGTTTCACCAACCCGATAAGCTTGGCGAACTGCACAGCTCCCTCTATTGTATGTAGGTTTAACTTCTACAACCGCATCTATCCCCTTTAATATATTTCCCTTCTAAACCATGACTGCAAAAATACCCTATCGTTCTAATAATTAATCCCCACCATCGTCTCCACCGTCATCACCATCATCATTATCGTTTGTATCACTTTGATTTTGAATCTCATGAGGATAATTATTTACATATCCTCCTCCTCTTGATCTACCTGAAAACTTCCTTAAAATAACCCACCCAACAGCTGCAATTAAAATCAAAATTCCCAATGAAGATTCCATATCAAATGAGCCTCTTTTCTTTCTTAGTCAATAAAGTAGCTTGTTATTCTTTTTTGAATTTTTTATTCCCCATCCCAGTATAATATAACCGGGGTGGGGTTTTACTTCTATTTCCATAGCTGTTATGGTATGCTTCTTGACATTACTACTTCATCAAGTTTTCCAACTTAATAATTCCATAAAAGATTACCCTGCATATTCCTTAATTCGGCTCTCTGGATAACTTGATCACGGGGAGCTGACATACCACTAGATTCGCCTGCACTTATAGATGCAGTAGTCCTTCTTTCGTCAGCTGCGAAATATGGGATCTGTTGACTTTCGTTAGTATGATTAACAATACTGATGCTGTCTCTGTGGTTGACTTTTAAACTGAATTCTGAATCATAAGCCAAATCCGTAACTATATAAGTGGCACTGGTTACATTAGTTCCAGAATCATGGAATTCTAGCAAGTAGATTTCGTAGTTTGGTCCATATCGACCTCTAAAATCTTCTACTGCTTCCATACTCGGACTTTCTTCTGCCCATTGCGGAGGCAAGATTGTAAAACCAAAATCCTGCTCTCCGGGTTCATAGTCTTGTGCGTCTTTATAAGGCGTATCATCTAAGTCTTGTACGTCTCTATTTAGAATGATTGTCCTGGTATTGCCATCCCAATCCACCTCTACTCCAGCAGCTTCCGCAATCGACCTTACCGGCAAATAAGAGCTGCCTTCGTAGATTAAAGGATACTGTGTTTGGCCGTCTGGATCTCTAAATACATGAGGTTCTCCGTCCAATTCAAAAGAGATATCCCTTGCAAGGACTACCTCAATTGTTTCATTTATAGCCTGACTACTTGCCACTCCCACAGAAAATGCCAGCAAAATCGACAAAACAAAGATAACTTTAATTGTTTTACTCATGCTTTCCTTCCTTTCTTAAATTATTTGTCCTCTCAAAACCCGAACAACAATTCACCCCAATCACTTCAAAATACCTTGTCTGCTTATCACCTTCTTTTTAAAAAAAGATTCCATAACTTTCCATCCTATTTACATAAGTTTTTCTGCTTTTTGTTCAGTTAAATCATAATCCAGCGGACAGTAAGATACTGCCTATTCCCCTTTAATTAACTCCAAAGAATCCATGATATTTATTGCTGTATCTTCATATTGTTCATAAATATGCTCCGGAGCAGTATAACTAATTTGCTGCAGGTATCCATCCTTCCTATCAACAGCTACAATAAACTGATTAAAAACCACTCCATCCTCATATTCAGCAAAGAAACCTATAGAATCATAAGTCTCCCCGTCCTGAATAAAATCCTCTTGCCCCATATCAGAAATTCTTCCTCCAACAGAAGCAATCTGATCACGATAATCAGTATAAATATCTTCAAGGTTTTGGTAAGCTATGCCCAACTCTATTGTTTGCACATTTACTGTAGCATCATAAGCCTCTGTTCCTTCCCTGCCGCTGAAAATTAGTATATGTTCTTCTGGTTTTTCATAAATCCAATCTTCAGGGTAACTTACTGCAAATGCAGGGTTTTCATATCTCTGCATTCCTTCCCCAATCTCTACAGGTTCTTCCGAAACCACCTCTTGAGTCTCTGTTTCTACTTCTTCATCCCCACCAAAGTCGCAACTAAACGAACAACCTGTTATCCCTAATAAACACACCAACAATGCACACAATAAAACTTTCATTTTCAAAATTGCTACCCTCTTAATTAATATTGACTTTCTCTTCTGTTATATAAAATACACACTCCTACTATAGATCCCACCATGACAACTCCATACACCACTGGGCCACGAACAAAATTTGAAACTTCACTTGCAACAGGAAAATCCCTATAAAAGAATGTTATAAACCTGCCTAAAGAAAATACAAAACAAAATACAAAAGTAGCTACCCCTCTAATCCCCACATTTTTAAATATGTACCACGAAATCAAAACTGCTGTTAACGCTGCCAGCATCTCATATATTTGAGTGGGATGGACATAGCTTGTGCTTAAGATAGAAAACAAATTACCTGAATCTACTTGTGCCAAATGTGCCTGAGAAAGAAATGCTACGGGTGCACCCCAAGGTAGTGAGGTCGGCTTGCCGTAACAACATCCATTCAAAAAGCACCCGATACGCATGATCACTATGGCTATACCTACATGAGGGACAATTCTGTCAGTTATTTGAAAAAAGTTTAGCTTCATCTTTTTGGAAATATAATAGAAAAACAAACCGCTTAAAATTAACCCCCCGTGAAGAGAAAATCCACTTAGGCGTAAAGAGTAAAGCATTTCAGGGGATTCTTTGACCATAGAAAAATACAATATTGAGAATAATAATCTTGAACCTATAAAAAATAGTATCATTGATGCTATAGCTACAAGAAAAATTTTTGTTATATCTATCCCTAACCTGTTAAAAACATAAAAAACAGAAACAGACATGTATCCAGCAGCCAATACACCAAACAGTCTGTATGAACCTATGGTAACATCTTGAGTTATGCTTATTTCTGGATACATGTCTGTCCACCTTTACTTATTCTTCTACTCTTTCTACTCTCCAATTTCCAGACATAAACTCATGGTGCATTTGTCCAGTGTTGGGATGCTCCACAGGATCAGCGAGGGGAACAGAAAGCGTCCCGGAAACTGCATCTTCGGTATCAAAGGCCCCTGTAAACACTGCCCCCATATCTCCATCAGAAGCATCAGTCTGCGTTATTGTTATTTGCCCATCTGAAATCCTGGCCATTATAGGCGTTTCATTATCTTCTGCTTCCATTCCTTCTGCCATTTCCAAGACTTCCCCTACTCTTAAAAGCATTGTCCCAGTATATACATCTTCATTCTCTGTAGACTCAAAGGTGAAAGTTGTTCTTATATCTTTATGCATTATCTCCTGAAACATTTTAAATACCGCATACATTAAACCTTCACCTAACTCTGCCTCACAAGCTTCTATAGTATCAATATCCTCAGTTCCTTCTTCTAAAAGAGCATCTATGTCTAAATCAGCATATATAAAATCTGTTATAACAGTCGTGCCTTCCCATGTACCTGCTAAATCAGCTTCTATTAATTCTCCTATCGCCACTCTCGTATGAGGGACATCGACTACAAAATCTTCAACATGAGCAACGTTTCCTTCTTTCAAATCTTCTAATGTCTCATACAGTCTAATTTCATCTGGCGCCCCGGCAGTTAAATGCCCTAACACTCTGAACCTTGTTGAGGTATAACCGTTATCGTCTAACCTACCTGTCCATTGCCTTATATCAGTTTCTTCTGATAGTGGAGCAAACTGAACATAATAACCGGCATACTCTGGCTCTTCACCGTCTTGCACTACTTCTTGAACTTCAAATTCCACGATTTGATTTAACTTCTCTTTTACACTATTTAATTCTGCTTGGTACTCCCTAAACTGCTCCTCACGAAGTTCCATCTCCAACCTTCTAAAAACAGGGTTTAAAGTATCTCTTAGAATTAATCGCTTATTATAATCAGCAATCTCATCTTTTAAAGCTTCATTCAAACCTCCGCCTGGGGTAAAACCATGATCTTGTGCTTCTACTTGATAATCGGCTTGGATATATTCTGGTTCATCCCAAAATTTATAAGTATAATGCTCTAATTCTAAATCAAGAACATATTCAAACCTATCTGGTTGACTTACATTGTCATGTATTTCTTTTATCCTGTTATACCATTCCTGACCACTTCTCCCATGATCTCTATAATACATACGATAAGCTTCATACCACACATCTTCCCTTCCGCCAATTACCTGTTCTCTTAACTGTGTCAAAGAATAATCTATGGCAGTTACACCTATCATAGACAACTTTAGCGCTTTTGTGCCCCATTTTCCAATGGCCAACCCTTGAGCAGTATTAAAAGCTCCAACTGCCATTGCCTGATCATCACCTCTACTATAATCCACCGCTAATTGAGCCATGGACAAGGCAAGCCCAACATTACCAAAAGCATCTGATAGATCAGACAGAAATTCGGAGCTATAAGCTATACCTTCAAATTCAAAAATCACACCAGTATACATAAACCAATCATCAATAACACTTTTGCCTAAATCGTATGCTTTACCTCTGGGTGTTATTTCATCTCCAAACGCTTCCTGTATAACAGCTCCATAATCAAAATCATAATTATACAAATGATCGTAAGGCGCAAAAAGACCTGATTTTATCCTCGCTCCTCTTGTACCTTCACCTTCTATAACAAAAGAACCATAAGTCGATAAGTGGGAAGTTAAAATTATAACCCGATGATTCTCAGTATCTACTTCATAAACAACGGGGTCCCAACTTCTTGTATCTTCATTAAAATACCCTGCACCTACTTCACCCTCTATACTTGCATCATAAGGAATAGATATTTCATACATCCCATTATAATCAGTATTTAAAAGTGAAAAAGAAAAAGCGTTTACATTTGCCCCTTCAACTGGTTCAGGAGCAGCCATTCTAGTTACATTTAATTGAGCATCGTTCCCTAAAAACACACTATCCACTGAAAATTCCACTTCTTCGCTTATAAATGTGCCCTCGTCTGCAGTTAGCACTTCTGTGACCGAGTATTCGTTTTCTTCATCGGGTTCCGGTAACCATAATTCTTCATCAAAATCTTCAACAAGCCCAAATTCTCCTTGCCTATAATCATGCTCGTAAGGATCTATATCTTCTGCTGCTCCAGACGTTTCTGCTCCTGGTGCTCCCCCGTTTCCACAACCCATGACCCCCGTCAGTAACATCATTAAAATTAAAACACTACTTAAAAATTTTTTCATTCTGATTTGAGTTTTATCCACATTTAGATAAAACCCCAAACCTCCTCTAATCTTTATTTTGTTTTATACCTCTATTACTTTAAACTCAAAAAACACATCATCACTGGTAACATTTGTTTGTATTATAAAATCCAAATAAGGTTCGTCAGTCATCAGTTTTCATTGACCGTAAATTCGTAAAATACATCATAACCTAAAGCATTTGCTTCGATACCGACAAAAAGATGATCTGATTCAGGTGTTAATGTGAGTTCTATGGGTTGCCCGAGCGAATCTAATCCCTCTATTTCACCTGTCTCTGCCATCCCATAAGACCCATCACGAAAAAGCATACTGACCGAAAAATGGTCACTGTCCATATTCGTGTCCGTTACAATCAAAGTAGCAGTATAACTAGTTCCAGGCTCAGCAGGTAATTCATAATAAAGTTTAGGTGTTCCTGTTACATAATCTGTAATGTTCCCTGTAAAGGTTTCCCCTACTTCAACAATGTAAGGATCTCCGTGCATACCTGTACCCGTTCCGACTTCTAAATCTCTAGATAGGATATCAAACTCGAAATCTTCGTCCGCCTCTGATACATCTTCTTCTATAATTTCAGGGTCTTCTACTGTCGCTTCTTCTAAAACTTCGGGGTCAGGGGCGGCGTCCTGTACTTCGTCTCCATTGCCGCAACCAACTACAAACATTATTGAGAAAACCAGCAAGCCTGCTAAAGTCAAATAAAAATTGTTCTTCACTTCTGTCTACCTCCTGGTCATTTTATAATAAGACCCCCATGCTCCCACAAAACGGGGCACCATCAGAAGGATGAAAATGCGCGGCCAGCGTTGTCATGAGCAAGAATTTTAAGCGACAGTTATTATTTTCAGGGTAGTTCACAATCATCAACCAGATGGCCTCTTTCACTATAGCTTTTGCTTGATTTAAAGCCGGTTTTTGTTGATCGCTGCCACCTCGGAAATGGGAGGACTGGGATCTTCGGCACCTGGATGCCAGGGTACAAACTTCTTCGCCACAAAACAGGCACTGCTTGTGCTCTGCCAACAACCCCCTTATCTATCCTTTTACGACAGGCCCGATTTCTTCACGACCACTGTCCCGGCCACCCGGTCACCTAGGCGCTGGCGCTGCGGGGAAACCCAAATCAATACGGCACCCAGCAGGTAAAAGAAAGGTAAAAAGTCCACCATACGCAGGATATTGCGGATCAAAGCCGGACCTATGCCGCAGATGCTCCCGTCGGGCTTCCGTACAGTAATACCGACCGCCATCTTGCCCAGGGTCGCGCCCAGCATTCCTTCCATTAAAAGATAATAGGCCATCCCCAGGAAAAACTGGAAAAAGACAGGCCCCCCTTCCATAGCGTATCCCGCAGAAGTCGTGTCCCCCGTAAACAATGCGATAATAAATCCCAGGACAAAAAAGACCGCGCTGTCGATAATCAAGGCCACAAACCGTAGTCCCACACTAACATATTTCATTCCTGCAGCGGAGACTGGCTGACCTGGAGTTTTTCCATGCGAGGGTGGTGGAGGGGGCGAAGAGAATAGCCCCGGCACATCAGCCGCCCTGGACCACTGTATCATCTGTTCGCTCTTGACAAGATCATCTCTAGTAATTCTCCCCTCACGGGAATACTCCTGAAACTGTTCCCAGGAATAAGGGCCGTAACTATTGCCATCCCTTTGCAGAAACCAGTTGGCTGACACAGGCATCACTCCTTCGTTCAGAATAGGCTCGCCGATCAAAAGCAAACAACTCCAGGCAAGCTAATTACTTGTCCACACATTTTAGTCCAGTATAATTCATTATTCTCAAAGAAATCTCAAAAAAAAATAAAATGGCCCCGAAAAAAGAAATAATAATAAAAAAAGCTGCCCGCCAATATCGAAGATTTTGTCAGGAGCTTTTGAAATATGGTAAACTATTTATTGAAGAATCGAATGGTGGCAGGTAAAACAATCACATTTTTGCGTAAAGCCTTACGGTTCAACAAGTAGTTTCCCAAAGGTTGCAATCACCCCTGGCTGCTGCAGGGCAATCCTTGCAGGCAGGCGATGATTATTCACTTGATTCACTTGCGCCAGATTTACAAGCAACGAACAGCAACGAACAAGGAAAAAAGGAAAGGAGTAAATAGCAAAGGATGAACAAGAAAAAGAGCGGAATGGGCCTGTTTTGGGGTGGCCTGCTGTTAACTATTGTCCTGCTGTTATGGCCCATACTGATGTTCATTTCAGAGGTGCAGGGAACGGTGGGGGAACAGTTGGAGCAAATCGCACAAGATCCTTCACTTTACATGGCCAATTTTTTTATCGCCTCTCTGATTGCCCCGGCCCTGATCATTCTTTTGGTCACACTGGCTTTCTCCCTGGACACAAACTTGCGCACCCCGCTGCTGGACCAGGTGGGAATTATTTTCCTGGTCATTTATGCTGTGCTGGTCAGCATCGCTTACACTTCACAATACGTTTACCTGCCCGGGCTGCTGACCGAAGGGGAGATGTCCCTGGCAAAACCCTGGTTCTTCCATGACGGAGGCACCTCAATCTCATACTTTCTCAACCAACTGGGGTATGCCTGTTTTGGTGCTGCAGCGCTTTTAATCGGTTATAAGCTGCTCTTTGAAAGAGGAATGGCAAAGGCGGCGGGTGTTTTGCTGTGGGCCTCGGGATTGCTTTCCCTGGCCGCTTTTGCTGGACTGGCCCTGCAAATTGAAATCCAGGGAGTGATTTCTATCATCAGCGGGTTACTTATGCTGCCCGTAAGTATCCTGGCAATCTTTTGGGGGAAAAAGCTGCTGCAGGAAGTGGCTGCAGAAAAGTATTTTTTATAAGACATCCATGAAGCTCCGCTCCACCAGCAAAAGGATGAAAATTTTAATCAAAAACTCGCGGACCTATATGCAACAGTTATTTATTTTCTCAGGGTAGGATAGTAATTGCTCAGCCTATTTTAAGCCACACTCCGTGAAACTGGGGAACAGCTCTGGCGCTTTCCCTTCCGGTTCTCCGCTGCGTTCTGAAAGCGCTGCAACAGTCCCCACAGTTTTTGGAAGAAAACATTGCCCGGGAAATATAATAAATGCGACCCTGAACAATTTGAAAGGTAAAAGTATTGCACCGCCCTGCCAATAACCATAGTTTAAGCAACGAAAATTTTGCCTGGGTAAAACCTTGACTTGATTTTTCCGGCTAGCTTACAAAATGCCAAGGAACGAAGAAAGCAAAATAACCGCTGCCAGGGTCCAGACATAATAAGAAAAAAAGCGGAATCTCGCCCGGTACAACAGCTTAAGAACAAGGTATAGGGCACCAATCCCCACCAGGGCGGCCGTAATAAAACCCACTGCCAACTCTGTCAATCCCAGGTTAATAGCACCACCCATTTGACCAACCTGCAGGCCCTGTAAGGCCGTTGCCCCCAGGATTGTTGGAAAAGCAATAAAAAAGCTGTATTCTGCAGCCCAGCGCCGCTTCAAACCTGCAAACAACGCAAAAGCTATTGTCGTCCCACTACGGCTAACCCCCGGAAGAAGGGCCAAGCCCTGGGCTGCCCCAATGACTGCAGCAATTGGCAGAGATACTTTTCGTAAGCCGAGTTTCCGGGGTCCGATAATGTCGGTGGAGTAGAGCAAAATCCCGGTAATGGTCAGGGTAACTCCCAAGACAACAGGATGGGCAAATGCCTGCTCGAATAACGTTTTTAAAGGCAGCCCAACAGCCGCTGTGACCAAAACGGAAAACAGGCCGAGCAATCCCAGGCGGAAATAAAGAAATTCCCGCTCCCGAAAACGGTTTTCTTTTTGCAACAAACGCGAAACATCCTTGCTGAAATTGGACAAAAAAATCTGGAGACTGCGGCGAAAGACGAAAGCGATCGATACCAAAGTCCCTACGTGCACTACCAGGTCAAAAAGGATCATTTCCGGACTATCCGGCGGAGGAAGTGCAGATCCATGGCGAATCAACAAATGCTGCATCAGCACCAGATGACTGGTGGAGCTAACGGGTAGAAACATGAAAACACCTTGAATTATTCCGAGTAACAGAGCTTCAAAAAATGTCATGTTGAGTTGCAAAGCCTGGAACAGTTTGCCCTGGGGTCAGTCCAGGTCATCTTCCTTTCTTTAGATCTGACGTATCACGAACCGGTTTCCTGAATACCAGCATACCAGGAATGAACCGGCAGCAGGCTTCCGCAGTTGAAAACTGTCGGCAAGGCACCCAAAGTAAGCCTTTTCTGCTCACCTTTGACGGATCCATGTGTCAGTGGTTCCATCCCAAATTATACACTACCTGGTCCAACCTGAAAATGTTCACAGGGATATATTGGCTTTTTTTTCTTGCAAATAAAACTTGCTATAATCAGCCTTGCCTGTGGTATAATGGAAAAAAACGACGGGGCGGAGGATAATACGTGAAGCGATTAATAATCTTTACATTCATCTTTTTTGCAATTGGCCTGTTGTGCCTGTTCTCAAACAATACGGCCTCAGCTGGGAACAACCTGTCTGCGTTGGGTATGAGCTATACCCGGACTGCAGAAGAAAAACTCGGTGAAGGCACCTATCTTCGAACGTACAACTTGAAAATCGGGGAAAATTCCACAAGAGCCAGAAAACTGGTCGTCGAACTGGATAACCCCTACGCTGAAGTACAGGCCATGCATCCACGGGAAGGATTTAATAACCGGCAAACAGTGAAAGACATGGCCACAGATCAGGACGCCGTGGCTGCAGTTAACGCCGATCTGTTCCATTTGACCCGGCCTGCTGCTCCTTTCGGGTTACATATGGAAAACGGCAAAATCCTTTCCTCTCCTACAGACAACCGTTCCTACTTTGGTTTTGGTATCGATGAACAAAAGACCGCCCATATTTTAAGCTGGGGCTTTAACGGCCGAATTACCTGTGACGGGGAACATCAACACAGTCTCTATGGCTATAATCAGACCTACGCCAGCGGCAACCGCATCTATCTCTATGACCGCAACTGGGGCAGGGAGGTTGCTTCCTCTTTCTTTGGAGAGCCTGTCCTCCAGGTAACGGTACAAGGGGGCAGGGTTACACGGGTGGAAGAGACAAAGTCAACCGCACCTGTCCCTGCTGATGGTTTTGTTTTAATCGCTGAAGGAAGCGGCGCTGAATTTTTGGAACGTCATGCTCTTCCCGGCAGCCAGGTGGAGTATACCCTGGGCCTGATTCCCGATATGAACCTGGACACTTCTGTAGGTGGGCATATTGTGGTCGTTGACCAGGGGGACCCAGTTGATCCGGGCAGACTCACTTCGCCCGGGGCCTCCCGGGCACCCCGGACTGCTGTAGGCATCGATGCAGAAGGGAAAAAAATATATTTTGTAACCATCGACGGCTCATCGCTTTTGTCCGGGGTTACCATGGAAGAACTGTCCGTATTTTTAAGCAGCCTGGGTATAGATCGTGCACTAAACCTGGACGGCGGTGGTTCCACATCCATGGTGGCCCGCCACCTAGGAGAACTTCAGCCGAATATCATTAACCGCCCAATTTATGGAAGCCAAAGGGCCCTGCCCAATGCCATCGGCATCTTTAACCGCGCCCCGAAAACTGACGCGGACAAGCTGTTCGTGCGAGGTGAAAAAGGCCTGCTGATCGGGACGGAAGCTGATTACAGGGTTACCGGTCATGACCGCCATTATCATCCCCTGGATATTTCCCCGGAAGATCTGCGCTGGGAGGTATCGGACAGAGAACAAGCAGAGGTGGTTGACGGAACCCTGAAAGCCAAAAAGCAAGGCGAAGTTACCCTTAAAGTATCCTACCAGGGCGCTTCAGAAGAAAAGACTGTCTATATTTACGGTGGAGAAGACCTTGTCTCCCTTTCTGTGACCCCTGATGTAATACAACTGCTACCCGGTCAAAAAATGCCGCTGACAGTACAGGTTAAGACAAAGGACGGACTTACCCTGGAAGCGGGGCCATCCAGCGTTACCTGGGAAGCAGACCTGGGCACCGTTAAGGAAAATACCTATTACGCGGAAGAAGAAGGATTTGGAACCCTGACAGCAGAAATTGACGGCTTCAAAAAGGAAATTCCCCTGCGGATTGGCGGCAAGTTGGAACCATTTTTCACCTTCCGTGAATGGCAGACCACGGAGTTCCGCAGCCATCCTCCCGGCCTGCCGGGAAGTTTTAAAATTGAAAAGAATACAAATTACATCTACAGGGGCGAGCGGTCCGGACGACTGGAATATGATTTCAGCAAGAAAGAAGACGGGGTCATGATTGCTTACGGACAGTTGGGATCGGGAAGAATTTCCATGAGCGAACGGGTGTTGGGAGTCTCTGCCTACATTTATGGCGATAACAGCAAATACTGGCTCCGGGCAGAAATCTTTGATGCCGGCGGAACACGCCGCTACGTGGACCTGGCCGATGAAATAGACTGGAGCGGTTGGAAGCGCGTCCAGGGTGCCGTAGACCCCTCGTGGCCACAACCCCTCACATTAAGCAGCATTTACCTGGTCCAGGTTCCGGAAATGCGCACCGATGATTACCCCAAAACCGGACGCATCTTCATCGACCATGTGGAAATGATTAAGGGCCTGGAAGCTGAAGATAAAGAAGCCTGGAAAGAAAGCGACGAAAAGCTGCCACGCCTGGATAACGGGACTGACAAAGACGACGAAAAGCCGGGAAATGATCTTCCGTTCATTGATCTCGAAGGCCACTGGGGCAAAACATACCTGTTGGACCTGGTAGAAGCAGGCATCCTTCAGGGCTACGGGGATAAAACCATACGCCCCGACCGGACAGTATCCCGGGCAGAATATGTGGCACTGCTGCAGCGTGTCTTTTGGGCCGATGAAAACCCCGGGCAAAAGGTTGGAGGGGAATTCAAAGATGACCTTCCTTCCTGGGCTGAAGAGGCTGTTGCCCTAGCTGTAGAAAAAGGTGTAGTTCAGGGGTACGAAGATGGTACATTTCGGCCTCATAACCCCATTACCCGGTCTGAACTGGCAGCGATGACCAATCTCGCCCTGCATACTTCCCAACCCGGAGACTCCAATGAGGATAATATTGAAAACCTGGAGGAAAAGCTAAAAACGGCATTTAATGATTACGATGAAATTCCTTCCTGGGCCTGGGAACATGTCTATGAGCTTTACAGCCGGGAACTGGTCCAGGGTTCCGCGGGATCATTTAACCCGGGCTCCAAGGCCACCCGGGCCGAAGCAGCCGTAGTCTTTTGGAAAATCCTGAATTAGGCAATGCAAATCAAACCAACCAGAACCAAAGAATATTTGCAACCCCAAATTAATACTAATGCCGGCTCGGGCTGAACGAGCCGGCACTTTATTATTCCTCAAACGAGGAGGTCAAGAACAGTTTTTCTTTTTCCGTGTATGGTAGCCAAAAGTGATGCTGCAGTCTAGGTTTTGTATCTTGTTCAAACGTTATTACTCAGGGCTATTTGCAAGCGAAGCCGTAGGGACGTGTGGCGAAAAATTTGTGTTTAGCAGTTACGTTCCAACTATTCATCCCCCCTGCCTGAACTGCTTTTACTAGAAATGCTTTAATCCTGCAAGAGCATCTGCCTTTCCAGTTTGCCGGGAAAAACCCGGGAATTGTTTTGCCCGGGCCAACCCAAAAGTGACCGGGTATAGGGATGCTGGGGATCATGAATTACCCTGGATGCCGGGCCTTCTTCGACAATACAGCCCTGCTGCATCACCCCGATCCGGTCCCCCGCCTTGGCAGCCAGGGCCAAGTCATGGGTAATCAGGAAAAGGGCAAAACCCCGTTCATTCTGCAGGTGGAGCAAAAGCTTAATCACCTTGGCCTGGACGCTGGCATCCAGCGAGGCGCTGGGTTCATCAGCTACCAGCACTTTGGGCTCCATAACCAGGGCCCGGGCCAAGGCAACGCGCTGCAGCTCACCACCGCTTAAGTGATGAGGATATTCGTGCAGGAAGTGCTCGCTTGTCGGCAGGTTTACCCATTCCAGCGAACGCAAAACCGCTTCCTTCTGGCTTTCCCGGTCACCGATTTTTTGAATCTGCAACGGCTCAACTACCAAGTCGTAGACGTTGAACCGGTGGCTAAGGGCTTCACCGGAGTTTTGAAACAGCATCTGCAGGTTTCGGTTCAGTTCTTTTTGTTCTTTCGCCTCCATCCTGCCAAGGGACTGTCCCTGGAAAAAGACGGTTCCCTGGTACGGGCGATCGACCCCGGCCAGGATCCGGCCCAGGGTGCTTTTGCCCGAACCGCTTTCTCCCACCAGGGCATAAACTTCCCCCTCCCGCAGTGATAAACTTACACCGCGCACAGCTTCCAGGTACCTGGAAGCCTCTTTCCTGGCTTTCTTCTTATCTTTCCCCCCGGCAGGAGTGCTGCTTAAGTAGTTCCGGCCAGCCCGGCCACTTAGGCTATACCTTTGGATAACCTGCTCACACCGGAGCAGCTCCACTACACCCCCGCGGTGACAAGACAACAACCTTTGCTTGTTCGTGCCGATCCCTGTCAGCTCCGGACGTTTCCGGCCGCATATTTCCAAAGCCTGGGTGCACCGGGGGTGGAAAGGACAGCCGCCGGGACGCTGGTCCAGGGGTGGAAACTCTCCACGGATGCCCTGCAGTTCACGGGTCCCTTCCAGGGTGGGGTAGGCTCGCACCAGGGCACGGGTATATGGATGGGCCGGTTCCTGCAAGCACTCTTTGGTCTGCCCTGTTTCCAGGATCGCCCCGCAGTAAAGTACAGCAGTCCGGTCAGCAAGCCGGGTAACGGATTGCAAGTCGTGTGAAATGACCAGGACGGTGCAGCCGGCCGTCACCTCCTCCAGCAGGTCCAGGATATCAGCTTTGGTCCGGGCATCCAGGGAAGAAACCGGTTCGTCCAGAATCAGCAGTTCCGGTTCTGTAATCAAGGCCATGGCCAGCAAGGCCCGCTGCACTTCCCCGCCACTCATGGTAAAAGGATAGCGGTAAAAAAATGACGGATTCAGCCCTACCCGTTCCAGAAACTGCCCTGCTGAAATACGGGCTTGTTCTTTATGACCGGGATACATTTTCAGGTACGGCTCCATAACCTGCTCCAGTAAAGGCAGGGTGGGGGTAAGCATCTCCCCCGACTGCTGCATCACCATGGAAATAACGGAACCACGCAGTTTTTCCCACTGGTCAGGAGTTTTATCCAGCAATTCTTCACCGTGGAACTTGACGGAACCCGTTATGATCCCGCTTTGCTGTGTCATCCCCATTAAGGTCAAAGCCAAAGTGCTTTTTCCTGAACCGGATTCTCCGACAATGCCCCATTTCTCCCCTTTTTGCACGGTCAGGCTAACCCGGTCCAGCACCTTTAAATTGCTGTGGGAATGATGTGTATGCTGTTGGGAGAGAAATTCCACGGTCAAACCTTCAATTTCCAACATAAGTCTGCCTCCTTAAACGGGGATCAAGGGCCGCTTCCAGGGCATAGCCCACCAGGGCAAAGGCTATGATGGTAAATGAGATGGCCAGTGCGGAAGGCAAAAGCCACCACAGCCAGGCATCGGTAAACATAAAGTCCCTGGCATAGTGCAGCATTAAGCCCCAGCTTTTCTGGGAAGGGTCGAACACGCCCAGGAAGGCCATGCCGGCCTCCATGAATACAGCCCTGCGCACTACCTGGATAAAATTCACCGCCAGCAAAGGATACAATTCAGGGACCAGGTGCCGTAGAGCTACATACCCGGTACCAGCGCCGAAATGACGGGCAGCGGCCACATGTCCCTGGCTGCGCAGGGAAAGAACCTGTGCCCAGATGATCCGGGCACCGGGCGGCCAGAGCAAAAAGGCAAACAGGACCACCAGGGTTACCTCTCCCGGCTGCACATAGGCTGCTACCAGCAGGGCCAGCAAAAAAACAGGGATGACCAGCATTACATCCACCAGGCGCAGCAGCACCCGCTCCACCCAACCCCGGAACAAGCCTGCCAGCAGACCAAGCAGCAAGCTGAAAAAAGTAGAAAACAGGGCTGCTGCACTCCCCACCAGCAGGGTAGTCCGGGCCCCGTAAAGGAGCTCGCTGAAAATGTCCTGACCCACCTCATTAGTGCCTAAGGGATGGGACCAGGAAGGGGCGCTTAAGGGAGGGGCAACATAGGCAAAAGGATCATGGGGTGCCAGCCAGCCGGCTCCTGCCGCTACCACTCCCAGCAAAGCCACCATGTACAGGCCTTTGCGCCCCAAGCGATCTTTGTTAAGTTCTTTCCAGTAATTGACGTGCATTTATTTCCCTCAATCTTGGATCGATCTTTTGGTTAATCAAGTCAGCCAGTAAATTAAAGAGCAGCACACAAACTGTAATCAACAACAGGCACCCATGGATGGTGGGATAGTCGTGATGGCGCAGTGCCAGGTAGAATAAGTGCCCCATCCCCGGGTAGGCAAAAACAATCTCAACAAAAAGCACGGAAGTAAACAACAGACCGATGCTCATACCCAGGCGGGTAATCACCGGGGCCAGAGCCCCCCTGGCTGCATGCCGGTAACGGACTGCCCGGTCCTTAATACCCTTGCCTTTGGCCGTATAAATATAAGGCTTCTCTTTAACTCCCAGCAAAGCACTGCGCATTAGTAGAAAGTTGCGCGGCAGCTGCACCAGGGTCAAGGTTAAAGCCGGCAAAACCAGGTGCCATAAAAGGTCCCCAATTCGCTCCAGGCCGGTGTAATCCATAAAAGCAGAAGCACCGCCGGAAAGAGGAAACAGGGGAAGATAATACCCCAACAAAAGCAGCAGCAAAATGCCCAGCACAAAACCCGGCACTCCATTTAACAGCATCACGGCCACCAGGGAATTGCGGTCAAATTTCCGCCCCCTTCTCCAGGCAGCTTCAATGCCCCAAATGATGCCTGCCACTGCAGAAAACACCAGGGACACAGTAACCAGCAGCAGGGTCCAGGGAAGGGCACCGGCCAGCACCTGCCATACAGGAGCCCGGAAGTAAAAAGAATACCCCAGGTCGCCCTGGACCAGATTGGATATATATGTCAGGAACTGTTCTCCCAGGGGCTTATCCAACCCGTACCGCTCCAGCAGGTAGGCTTCTGTTTCCGGAGTCATCTCCAAAAGGGCATCTCCGTACATGGCACTGATAGGTTCCCCCGGCATCAGGCGCGGCAGCAAAAAATTCAGAATCAAAATTATGAGCAAGGCCAGGGCATAATCTCCCAGACGCTTTCGCATCGACAAAACCTACTCCTTTTACCCGCAATTTATTTCTTTTACACAAAAAATAAAATTTATGCCTTCCCATATATCACACAATATCACACAATATCACACAGCGGGCTGCTTTTTGCTCTTATGCATATTTTTGCCCCGCTAATTGTTCCGTTAGGCTCTTAACAGTTGAGTCTTGCGCTTTTTTGGCAAAACCTTTCTCCCGGTCGTAAATCCTTGATAGCTCTGGCTTGTCCAGGTTGGGCTCTTACAGCTATGAACCTTCCAGCAGGGCCAGCTTGTTTAAAGGCAAGGGAGTACCGGTGCCGATACCGTCATGTGTAAAAAACCAGTCCACCTGGTCATCATAAGCATAGTACCAGGTAGGATGATGCAGAGTGTAGGCAGGAATTTCTTCCGCATAGATTCTCTGCAGATCATGAACCAGTTCCTTGCGTTTCGCTTCGTCCATTTCCCTGCCCTGGGCCCGGAGCAATTCTTCCAGTTCAGCATGCTCATAGCGTGCATTCAGGTGAGGGGAGCCTTGACCGACCATAAACCGATTGAGCACTTCCGGATCACCGCCTACCCCGCCATGCCCGGTAACAGCCAGGTCGAACTTCCACTCCCGAACCCTGGAATCCACCACCGAACTTTCAGCTGCCCGGGTTCTTACTTCCAGCCCCGCTTCCCGCAGCTGCCCGGCCAAAAGCTCCGCCTCCCGGGAATAATCCGCCAGGACAAGCAATTCCAGCTCCTTTTGGAAATCATATCCGGCCTCTTCCAGCATATCTATCGCCGCATCGGGATCGTGGGCATAATCTGGCAAAGCGTCTGACCCGGCATACCAGCGGCTGTCCGGTGAAACCAGGCCGGGACTGCCAGGCAAACCATGCCCTCGCAAAGCCCTGTCAACCAGCTCTTCCAAATCCAATGCCTGGGCAAAAGCCCGCCGGACTGAGACCTGGTTAAAGGGTTCTTCCCGGTGGTTAAACATCAGTTTCAAGTTCCAGTCATGAGTGCCTTCAACCACCTGAAAACCGGCTTCCTCCAGGGTTTCAACAGCTTCCGCCTGGACCATGGCATAGTTCACGTCGCCCCGCTGCAAAGCCAGATGTGGTTCGCTTACTTTGACCATCAGCAAGGTTTCTACTTTTGGTTCACCCAGGTAATAGCCGGGGAAAGCCGTAAATTTATAACGCCCCTGCTCCCGCTGGTATTCTTCCAACTGGTAAGGGCCAGTGCCGATAACGGCTTCCGGTTCAATGAACTCTCCCGGGTCACTTACATCGTCCCAAACATGCTCAGGCAAAATGGGCATAACGCCGGCAACATTATTTATAAAAGGCGCATAAGGCTCCTGGAGATATATTTTAACCTCTCCATCCTCCGTTTCCGTCACTTCCTGAATTATATCCAGGCTAAACCAGGGAAGGGGATGTTCTTTTAGATACTCCACGGTAAAAACCACATCACGGGTTGAAAAGGGTGTATCGTCGTGCCACTTGACCCCCTCTCTTAGCTGAAAAGTGTAGCTGTTCTCTTCTTCGTCAAAGACCCACTCTTCAGCCAGGGCTGAAGTAAATCCTTCGCTGTCTTTCCAGACCAGGGTATCAAAAACATAGGAAACCCGGAGGAACCCCGGTCCCCGGGGATAAGCTGCAAAAGGGGAAGGATAGCCCCAGTCCCCCTGTTCATCACCGATGATATAGGTGCTGGCAGGATCTCCTGCTTCGTGAGGGTCTCCAGTGCAGGCAGTACCAGTAACAAGCATCAGACAAATCATGGCACCAAACAAAAACAACACAGCGGCTTTTTTTAGCATAATTCTCTTCCTTTTCCATTTATTTCTGTTATGAGCTCTTTGACAGCCTATCTCTATAAAAAAAACATCACGACTGGCTTGCTAACCTGCTAATTTATTGTGTATACATCGAGAAGCAGGGGGAAGTTCTGCTCTTAAAGACAATCCTGGCAGGCGATTTCGCCTTCCTTGACCCGGGCCCGCGGCTCCATGACCCCTTCACCGCAAAAAGCACATTCCACTGTGTTGAAAATGCGGGCCTTGGGAGGAAAGTTCATTTCGATTGTCTTCATCTCCATGATATTCTCCAACGGCTCTTCCAGCAACTTTTCCGTCGCCTGCCGGTGCAGCTCCTTAAAACGGCTTTGCTCCTCTGGAGCGGCTGTTTTGTTAAATACCTTCTCTCTTAATTCAGCCCAGCCCTCAGGGGCCAAATCATCGATCACACCGTTTTTTAGAATCAAGCGCAGACCTTTGTCCTTGCCCCGCACCCCGAAGCTAAAAGCTTGTTTGCCCACATCCCGAAAAAAGAAATTGCCTTTCCCAAAAGTGCAGCCCGTAATCAACTGCACGGCATCCACGCCGCAGGCATCGGTTTCTACAATGGCTACAATTTCTTCATCGGCTGCCCGTTCCTCGTTCAACCTGTCCATCGCTTCCACAGCAGCCCGGTAGCCTATGGCCAGGCCAGGACAAACATGGCCGTGAAATTCCACTGCTTTTTCCCATGTTGTCATTTCATTACACATCAGCAAATCCTCCTCAATTAATCATAGTTAATGCTACGGATTTTACAATTGTAACACTAAAAGGCAAAATTGTAAAGAGAACTAACACACTGGAATGATCTCTTTGTTGCCGTGCTGTTTGAAATTTTCATTATCAAGTCAGGCAGGATTTTCCCGGAAAATAAAGAAACACTAATCAAAGAAATGCTGAATTGGAATCAGATGCATGATATCTTTCAGGAGGCTGACAATGCATAAAAATATCTTTCAACTGCGCCTAAAGATTCCTTTCACCCTGAGCCATGTCTACGCTTATGCCATCGGAAATACAGAAGGCTGGTTCCTGATCGATGCCGGCATGAACAACCCCGGATCAAGAACCGCTTGGGAACAGTTTTTCCAGGAACACCAAATCGCACCCGGGAAGATCAAAGGCATCATCATTACCCATCATCACCCTGACCATTATGGTGCAGCAGGCTGGCTCCAGGATTTTTGCCAGGCACCCGTTTACATGACGACAGAGGACAAAAAAAGCGCAGAGCTGGCCTGGCAGGAGTGGTCGCAAAACATCGTAAATATGAAAGCACTCTACCAGCAACACGGCGCTCCCGGCGAAATAACAGCCGACCTGGAAAAGAATCTTTCCCGGCTAATCCAACAAATGCAACCTTACCCGGAAGTGGAACCTGTCGAAGATGGCACGATCCTCTCAACAAGCAGCCTGTCGTTGAAAGTGATCCGGACACCGGGCCATTCCGATGGCCATATAAGCATTATTTTACCGGAAACCCATATTCTTTTCTCAGGAGATCACCTGCTCCCCGAAATCACCACCAATGTCGGCCTAAGAACAGAGGCCTCCAGTGTCGACCCCCTGGGTGATTATTTACAGTCACTGGACAAAATTGCCACCCTGGAGATCAAGACGGTCTATCCTGGTCACGGACCCAGCTTCAACCAGCCCCAAAAACGTATTGATCAGCTACGGGAGCACCACCGGCAGCGACTCCTGGAAATCCGAAAGTTTTCCGAAGGCGGGGTTACAGCCTATCAAATCAGCATGGACATTTTTGGTCGAGATATTTCTGCCTTTGAACGCCGCCTGGCCCTGGCTGAAACCCTGGCCCACTTGAACTACCTGGAGTACCGCGGCGAAATCCGTTCCTATGATACCGGGGAAATGATAATATATGACCAAGTTCTGTAAAAACGGGCTTTGATCCGGCCTGAGGCCCGGGCAACCAGTTATGCGTAAACCCGCTCAAGCTCTTAAACAGTTACTGTTATCCTGTTTATCATAGCGCTGGAGACAAAGTAATCAAGGGCATTTTAAAGCACACAGTCCGCTTTTTCCTGGATTAGATCCCAGGCATCCCGAACATGACGTTCACTTGTTGTCCGCTGCCCGATGGCCAAGCGCAGGACAAAGCGCCCCCGCAGGGAGGTATGGGTCATAAACACCTGACCGGTGGCATTGATCTCCTCCAGCAGGCGGCGGTTAATTTGGTCCAGCTCTTCTTCTGCTGCCCCCCCGGGATTCAAGCGAAAACAGACGAGGCTGAAATATGCCGGGGCCATCAGTTCAAAACGGCCATCTTCTTCCGCCCATTCCTTGAGGAGCCGGGCCAGGCGCAGGTGCTCCCGCACCAGTTCCTGCAACCCCTCTACCCCGTATGTGCGGATCACAAACCAAAGCTTCAGGGCCCGGAACCTGCGGCCAAGTTGAATGCCCCAATCCCGGTAATTGTTTACCTGGGCATCCTGGCCGGTCTTCAGGTACTCGGGATGAATTTCCAGGGTCCTGGTTAAAAGCTTGGGGTTTTTCACAAAATAAGCAGAGCAGTCAAAGTTTGTCAGCATCCACTTGTGGGGGTTAAAAACAAACGAATCCATCCTTTCCGCTCCCTTGAACATCGCCCTCTCTTCTTCCAGCAGTGCAGCTGTGCCTGCATAAGCGGCATCGACATGAAACCAGATCCCGTGACGCTGGCAGATAGCCCCGATGGGCTCCAGGGGGTCAACAGCGCCAGAAGAGGTGGTGCCCAGCGTGGCCACAACACAGGCCGGCTTAAGCCCGGCTATTTTATCTTGCTCCACTGCCTCTTCCAACAGATGGGGGACCATGGCAAAATTATCATCCGTGGGAATGAAGCGGATGAACTCCCTGCCATAACCGGCAATTTTAGCCCCTTTTTCGATACTGGAATGGGCCTGGTCCGAGGTGTAAACAACCAGGGATTCAAGGACCCCTTGCTCGTTACTGGAGAAACCGGTGGCAACCTCCCGGGCCGTCAACAGTGCACAGAGCGTGGCCGTGGAAGCCGTGTCCTGGATTACTCCGGTCATGCCTTGGGGCAGGGCCAACATTTGACGCAGCCACTCCAGGACCACCTCTTCCAGCTCTTCTGCAGCTGGAGAGGTCTGCCAGATCATACACTGGAGACCCAGGCCGGCGGTCAGAAGCTCCGCCAGCACCGAAGGCGGGCTATTGTTGGCCGGGAAATAGGCAAACCAGCCGGGATGCTGCCAGTGCGTCACTCCGGGCATGATAATCTTTTGAAAATCGGAGAATAGCTGGTCCATGCCCTCCCCTTTTTGCGGTGGACCTCCCGGGAGCTTGCCTTTAATCTCCCCTGGTTGCACCCGGGACTGGACGGGGTAATTCTCCACCTCATCGAAGTAGTCTGCCACCCAGTCAATCAACTGGTGACCATGTTTTCGAAAAGCTTCTTTGTCCACTAACTATCACCTCGCAAAACAATATCAATTGGTCAGGTATTGAACCCTGCCTGCCTGCCTGCCTGCCTGCCTGCCTGCCTGCCTGCCAAACGGACGGACGGATTTTTTCATCCCATGGCAGCACGTTTGTCCACGTGCTCTTTCTTTTTAATTCACGCAATTTGCTGGTTCCAGAAATAAACTGGCTAGACGATCAGCATCCCCATACCGAATAGCAGCAACCCGGAAAGAAAAGTCACAAACAAGACCAGGTACTGCACCCGGTGGACATCAAAGCTGTTAACGCAAAAGTAGTTGTTGCTCAGGATCTGGCAAAGATGAATGGGTGAGACAAAGTAACTAAAAAATGCGCTGGCATAGAGCAGAACAGCGTAAAAGATCGCCCCTTCCTGCGACTGGACTAAAGGAAAAAGCAGGGGAAGCGGTATGGCAATGGCAATAGGAAAGGCAGCGGAAACCCACCCGATCAGCAGCGGGACAAATATAAACAGGAAGACATAGGGAATTCCGCTCTCGCCCAGGCGTTCCACCATGATGAATGCGCCTTCCAGTTCACGGATCAGTTCCTGGAAAACCATGATGCCAGCAATACCCAGCATCAGGACCGGGTTGGATCCTTTCAGGATAAGATCCTTAAAGTCAACGCCGTCTTTTTCTCCAAGAACGAATCCTACCAGCACCCCGATAACCAGGGCTACTACCAAAGGCACCCCGAAAAGCACAAACAAACCCAGGCTGGCCAACAGCGGCGCCCCATAGTAAAGCATTGCTCCGACCCGCCCGAGCCATTGGCCCTGCTCTTGCCCCGGTTCTTCCTGCTTGACTTCCTTTTTCCCGTGCAGGTAGAAAAAATATGCCACAATAAAGTTGACGATACCAATGGGAACCAGGTATTTCAACAGCTCCAGCAGCTCAAACCCGGTAATACTGGCCATGATAATTAATGCCGGGTTCACAGGTGAAAAATAAAAGACAGCATGACGAAAAACCAGGTTAACGGAGCTTTTGATGGTTTGCGACAGCTTGAGCCTGTCCCCCAGGGAATCGACCATAGGCGCGGACATGATGGCACCGCCGACAACAGGGAAAAGGCCGATCAGGGCGGGGATGATAACCAGGGCAATTTTTGCACTGCGAAAAAGGAGCACCGTGGACTCCATCAGTTTTTCCAGGAATCCCATTTCTTTGAGCATCCGGCTCAGCAGGGAAATCAAACCCACGGCAAATACCAGTTCCAGCGTTGTCCTGTTAATTAAAGCCCTGAAAAACAGTTCAGCGCTTTTCTGTAGCGGTTCGCCCATGGATAAGAGCACGATCACTATTCCCACCAGCATAGCCTGGTAAAGGGGGCGTTTTTTTTGAATCAATATGACAATTCCTGCCAGGGCCACCAGCAGGCAAATCACTTGCAGCAAAGCAAACATCTCCCATCTTTGGGGGTATGAAAAAACTTGTTTTGGCGCTATCATCCGGGCGACTGGTTAGGCCCATAATAGTGAAGTCCAACGCATTTTGTGGCAAAAGAATTTAAGTCATTTATGGTTCTGGCTCGTCCAGGTTAGGAGGTGCACTGCCGGTCTTATTCAGCTTCCCGTTCTCTGCTCCAGGACTCAATTGTTTTCACCTTCTTCTGTTACGTCTATCCCGATCATTTTCATCAAGGCGACAGCATTAGTAGTCCGGGATATACCCGGCCTGAGCTTGTAATCAAACAGAATTTGATCCCCGCGAATTTCATCGGAAAAATGATAGTTAAAAACCGCGCCTGGATGCTCTTTTTCCAGCGTGCCCAGTTCCAGGTCGTGGGTGGTTACCAATCCAATGGTATTCATTTGTTTCAATTGCCGGATTACAGTTCGGGTAGCCAGGATTCGATCCCGCGAATTGGTCCCCCGGAAAATTTCATCCAGCAGGAAAAATAACGGCTCTCCCTCCCGGGCTGCATCAATGATCTGCTTCATGCGTTTTAACTCCGCGTAAAAGGTGGAAATCCGCTGTTCAAGGTTGTCCTGCACCTGCATTTTGGAGTAGACCTGCATGATCGCACAGTCCATTTCTGCTGCACAGACAGGTGCCCCGGCATAAGCCAGGATTAAATTGATACCAGTCGTTCGCAGCAGTGTGCTTTTGCCGGACATGTTGGACCCGGTGATCAAAAGTACTGTGCCGGGACCGGAAAGGGATAGATCATTTTCCACTCTTTCTCCCGGGTCAATCAGGGGATGGCCCAGGGCTCTGGCTTTGATGAAAGGCGGCCCATCAGAAACGGAGGGGTAAGCCCAGCGCGGGTTATCACAGGCCAGGACAGCCAGGCTGGAAAGAGATTCTATCTCCCCGGTCACTTCAAACCACTGCCGGACCGTCTGACCCCATTTTTTCTTCCAGTTTTCGAGCTTTTTTAACGTCCATAAGTCCCAAAGCAAGCCAATATTCAGGGGGAAATAAATCAAGGCATTATTATAGCGCAAGTTAATCCGGTCGGCAATACCTGCCAGAACCCGCACCTGCCTGGAAGCTGGGAAGTCGCCCCCAAAGATCTTGTTTTGCAACTCTACCAACAACGGTGCCTGCAAGGACTCTTTTTCAATCCAGCCCAGCAAACCGGTATAACGTTTTAACAGCCGCACCGCTTTACCGGTCTCTTCAAAACGCTCCCGGACAATATTTTCACCCCAAAAGGCGACCCCAACCTGGACCACCAGGATGATAGCAGGGACCCAGAAGGGAAGGAGCCCAAGAAAAGCGATACCGAAGAATAAGGCAGCAGCCACCGGCAAGAACAAAACTGCATTCCACCACTGCCGGCCCCAAAATAACGGTCCTTCTGCCCAGGTCAGCACTTCCTCAGGATCCTGGCTTTTAAAAGCGGGGTCCATCCCTTCAGCCTGTAAATACTGGCGAAAGTCCAACCGGGTGGCCAATTCGGCTACTGCTTCCTGCCTGGGACCGACCTCTTCCACCCGTCCCGGCCGGCTTAACTGTTCAACCAGCTTTTGCTCGCCCAGAAAAGAACCGGTTGAGTTGATGTATTGAAAAAGTGAGCCGCGGCCAAAAATATTCAAATCCGTGGTATACGGATGATCCGGCTGCAAATAACTTTCCCCACAGCCGGGAAAAGAGGTCCAGCCCCAGTCCAGGCGCTGCAGGGCTGTTTTGTTAATATAAATCAACCGGCCCAGAAAGTCAATTTGTCGTTTTGCCCGGAGGTGCAAAGCTATCCAAACAATAAACAAAACCAGCAGTGGAATGGAGAGGTATGAAATGTAAGGGTGCGGGCTGTAAGATCCCCAAACCAGCACACCGAGGGCAGCAAGGAAAGTAATCAACCGCAGTGATGATAAAATATTACTTGTCCGCTGGATTTTTTTCTGCTCCAGTTCATGCTTTTTCTGCCGCGAGAGATACAGTTCTTGTATCTCTGCTTTTTCCTGATTATTCAATGTTGTTTCTTCCATTTCTTTTAGGGTGTTGTATAATAATTCTCTACGGTCTTCCTGGTTCCTTCAGCCTGGATTAACACTCTGGTCTTTTTTGTTCGTTTTTTAAATCACAGAATCTTTTTACATGTCCCCTGTTTTGTGTTATGCTATAAACACGTCCTGAAAAGGAGGGTGGAATTATTATGGTACACGCTATTCTGATCTTTGCCGGCGTATTTATTCTGATGGTAGTTGGCTTTCGGTTGATCACCCACTTTTACTTCTGTGGGCGAGTCTCCGAAAAAAACCCCGGCGAAAATATCCAGGGTTGCCCCATCTGGACTCAAAAAGGCAATAAAGACAAAGTTGAAAAAGGTTAAACGGAAACATTCGTTTCTTTTCTAAAAAGCAAAACAATACAGCAGGTTTTATCTCGAAAAGCTTGTGCCGCCCGAAACTTGACCGGCGGCTTTATTATATAAGCAAGGAGTGGATTATGTGGAAGCAAGCAAAACCTTTGATGTGATCTGCCTGGGTGGAGGTGGCGCTGGAATACTGGCCGCTGTAAGAGCAGCAGAACTGGGAAAAAAAGTGGCCCTGGTCTCCAAGGAACCGGCCGGTTATGGCAATACCCGCCTGGCCGTAGGAATGATGGCCTGCCCGGGAATCATGCCGGAAGACAGCGTCACAGATTTCGTGGACAATTTATCTCAAAGCGGAGCAGGACTCAGTGAACCCGATCTGGCTGCAATAATCGGCCGGCAGTCCAGGGAAGCCATAATTTGCATGGAAAAGTACGGTATGACCCTTTACCGGGACAAGGAGGGGAAACTGGGAGAAAGCGTCGTTTTTACTGCCGGGGGTCATAACAGGCCTCGCACTGTGCGCAATGCCGGCGGCGGTGCTGCCCTGGGGGCCGTATTACGAACTGCCTTATGGCGGTACAAAATTACTGTGTTGCATGAAACCGCAGCCCTGGAGCTGCTCCAGGACAAAGGTGCCATTTGCGGCGTTTTATGCCTGGATTTAAAAACCGGTGAAATGGAATTACTTCAAGCCCCGGCAGTCATTATTGCCACAGGAGGATGCGGAGCCATCTATTACCCACATACCTCCAATAGCAACGGGGCTGTCGGAGATGGCCTGGCCCTGGCTTTACAGGCAGGCGCTGTGCTATGGGATATGGAACAGGTCCAGGCCATTCCTTTTGGTGTCACCCACCCTGAATCCATGCTGGGGGCACTTTTGGGGGAGTCCAGCACCGCAGGACCGGCAGGTCGCCTGTTAAATGGTAAAGGTGAGGTAGTGCTGGACAAAGATATCCACAAAATGACCAGGGCTGCCCTGGTGAAAACCATGATGCTGGAAATCATAAGCGGAAATGCCACAGATCAAGGGGGGCTTTTGCTGGATCTGGCCCCTAACTTAACACTGCCCCAGGGTGACAAACTCTACCGGGCTATCGAAGCCAGCGGCATTTTCCAGGCTGCCCGCTATGCTTACGGGGAAAAAGCATACCGCTGGGAGGAACCCTGGAGCGTGCTGCCGACCATGCATTATCTTATGGGAGGGATCCAGGTCAATTCCCGGGGAGAAACAAAAGTGCCTGGACTCTTTGCCGCCGGAGAAGCCCAGGCCGGGATCCATGGAGGCAACCGGCTGGGTTCGGTCGCATTAAGCGAAATCTTTACATTCGGACGCCTGGCCGGTGAAACGGCTGCTGCGTATAGCAGCGAAGCAGGAAAAACCCTTGACCTTTCGGCAACTGAAACTTGCCGCACCTGGCAAAAGGTGTTGGCCAGCGATGGAGAGCACTCTCCTCAGCACTTAAAAAAACAACTGCAGGCATGCATGTGGAAAAACTGCGGCCCGGTCAGGCAGGAAAAACAGCTTTTAGGCGCCCTTCGGGAGTTGGAAGAAATCGAAACGAAAAGCCAGTCCCTTTCCATTAACCAGGAACGAACCTTGAACCGGCAGCTTCTGGATGCAGCAGAACTCCACTTGATGCTGCCCGTATCACGCAGCATTATTTTAAGCTCCCTTGAGCGCCAAGAAAGCCGCGGCGCCCATCTGCGACTGGATTACCCGGACAAAAATGACCGTGACTTCCTGCAGCATACAGCTGTCAGCCGGGAAGCAGATGGAAACCTGAAAAGTGGACTTCAACCGGTAAATGCCTGAGCATCACTGGCAAATACTACTAACCCGAGGAGGAACTCTTGAATGAAAACAGAACCGTTAGCCCGCCACCTGACCATAAAGCGCTACCACCCGGAAAAGAGCCCGGCTTATTATGAAAGCAATCATTCTCTGAAATTTAACGATGAAAAACCTACGGTTTTACAGGCTTTGATTGCCATTTATGAAAATATTGATTCCACCCTGGCTTTTTCATACAACTGCCGCTATAAAAAATGCGGCCTCTGTGCTGTGGAAGTGGATGGCCACCCTTCCCTGGCCTGCATCACTTTCCTCCGGGAACACCAGACCATTGGACCACTTTCCAACCTGCCCCTACATAAAGACCTGGTGATTAACCGCTCCCTTTTAGAGGCCCTGCTGATGCGGGAACGAATTTTTATGACCAAAGGTTTAGCCCAAGAAAGCGAACACCCATTAAACCACCCTTTTCCCCAATTCAGGCTGCACCCTGATCTGGAAACATTGCTCAGCTGTATCGAGTGCCTCTGCTGCCAGGCAAGTTGTCCTGTTTTAAGCGCAGGTAAAAACACCCCTTATGCCGGGCCTTTTGTCTTTGTCAAACTGGCCCAGCTTCACCTGGACCCCCGGGACAGCCTGGATAGAGCCTCGCAGGCGGTTCAACTGGGAATAAAAGCATGCAGCGGCTGCCGTCAATGCGTCTGCCCTCAAGGTATAGATATTTACAGTCAGGCTATACTCCCGCTATCAGGTAAAGCATGACAGTGCTATGAATTTAGTTGTTTTTTCCCGGGTAAAATGCTATATTGAAATAAAAAAGGAGAAGGAAAACGATGATCCAGGAGCTAATTGAAAACGAGCAGGATGTAACTGTAAACCTGATTAACGGTACAACACGTATCGGAATTATCGTAGCCTTTGACCAGGGCGAAAAGCTGATTAAAATTCGCAACCAGCATCGTGACGAAACAATTATCCCCTTATCATCCATCGTGGCAATATTTCCAAAAAAATAAACTGCCCTATCCTGGACAGGGACAGGGATAAAAAGAACTGAACAAATGTTTTTTTTGCCTGCTAGTTGCTACCAACCTCAGCAGTACTGCTGTCCACAGCCATAAGATTATCCAGGCCCGGCAACTCCAGGGCCGCAATATCTCTGATAAAGTCAATGGAGACAGAAGCCGTATCAGGTATTCTTATTCCTACAGGATACGCTGCACTTCCTGTTTTGATCAACTCTGACTGCAGGCAAGCCCTGTATCTTTGAGCTTCATTTTGTATTTCTATTGCATGTTCCCCGGCGAGGTAATTAACGTGAAAGCCGAATTTTTCAGTAAGAGGACGCAGAGGAACCATAAGGTTTTCTTCACTGAAGAAAAGAGATGAAATATAATCATCATGTGGCAGCCCTGCTTCGCGAAAAAAAGTTAAATAAGAGATATCCTGCATCTCTACAGGATAATCCTGAAAAGCTTCATCTATCTCCCCTGTTTGCCTGCGCTGTTCCCATAATCTCAATCCTTCTTTCGCAACATAAAGCCCCAAATATTTATTCCTCTGCCATTCTTCCGGGATTACAGACAGGGGCGGATTGGTAGGTCCCACAGAATAGCTTAATTCCGGGGTATATGCAGGCCTGTTAAAAGTATCCACGAACCAGTCTGTATAACCAGCAGCTGGATCCTGCAGGGGAACAAGCCTGTAACCTGTCAAGTCGGCGATCCCTTCAGCAATCTGCTGTTCCGGACTGTCCTCGGGAAAGTATATCACCCTGCCGGAAGAGTGATAGGATAAAACAATTTCTGGTTTGATGGCATATGTAAAGTCTCTTAATGCCTTGTTTTCCAACTCCGACAAAGGGCTTTCACCCCGGAAATTAGCGTAACTGGGCCTGCCCGGACAATCCACAGTATGCTCCCACCGTGCAGGGTACTGCCGGTTATTATCCACTCCCCGGGCATTGGCTTTCCAGTGGTTAAAATCTGTACTGCCATCATTGATGGAGATGAGCCGGGGATGGACTTCCACGGGAAAACGTCTTAGCCCTTCTTGTTGCAGTGCAACACCATCTGGTGAAACCATGGGCACAAACCAAATGGAAACTTGGTCCAGCACCCCCCTGACGTCATACTCCCCCATTCGTTCATTTAGATAGTACGCCCGGGCATAGCGATCCAGCATTTTCATAGTAATACAGGTGCTGATCCACTCCCGGGCATGATGAGAACCATTCAGAAAAACAGTGACATCAC
>Ga0207421_10001398_pt1 | contig 31079 bp, 26 predicted proteins | sample SodLakKL_010_SED_4_FD_187542 | JGI IMG/M metagenome (GOLD analysis project Ga0207421, IMG submission 187542) | Alkaline sediment microbial communities from Lake Tanatar, Kulunda Steppe, Russia - 8KL_010_SED (SPAdes) (version 2) | ecosystem: Environmental > Aquatic > Non-marine Saline and...
GTCGAATGTCGAGGAAACCCCGGCTCCACCGAAAGCTGAACCGTGCCTATGGCCTGCGATACGATCAGGAGCAGAGCCAAGCATCCCGACCTGCGCCCCATACTTGAACCAAATTAATAAGGCAGTTAGAGAAAAAGTGGGACAAGGGACCTGTCCCCGCGTCCCTACTTGGGTGCTTTTAATGTTGTAATTTGGGCGCAGGCCATATGTTTCTCATGGGTAAGGGAGACTAGTATTTCACCCACCACCTGCCGGGCGGCAATTTGGGCAGCATTTCCATGAAGTTTAATCTGAGGCGCTTTTCCCGGCATTGAAATTACCTCCACTTCCTTCAACGAAGCAGGGCCAATCCCACACCCAAGAGCTTTTAAAGTTGCTTCTTTGGCTGCAAACCTGGCTGCAAGTAAAGGATAAATGCTTTTTTTGCGAGAATAGATATATTCAGCCTCTGCCTCGGTAAAAACTCTTTCCATAAACCGGGAAGGAAATCTTTTATATAACTTTTCTATTCGCCGGACATCAACAAGATCTATGCCGGTTCCTAATATCATTATATTTGCAACCTCCCATTATTTATCAGAAATTATGTAATTTATATATTATCACATACATTTTCAACTATGGAACCTGAAGGAGTTTTTCCCTATTTCGCAGGACCGATACATGCATTCACAACTTTATTTATTATATTTCACAATAATAATTTTAATAAAAACACATTTATACAACTTTTTTAAAAGGAATTTCCTTTTTGGGTATAGAATATCAAAAAAGTAGTAGCGAAGAATTTTGAGTTTTGCATAATTTCTAAAAAAAATAGCAGGAGAGAGGTGTTAGTTCTCTTGAGTAATCCCATGAAAGTCTTGGTATGCGATGATTCATTACTTATCAGGCGACAATTAAAAGACGCTTTAGAAAAACTAGGAGGAGTAGAAGTATATGAAGCATCAAACGGCGAGGAAGCAGTAGAAATTTACAAGGAAAATTTTCCTGAGCTAGTCCTTCTAGACCTGGTAATGCCAGTTCTAAACGGGCTTGATTGCTTGAAACAAATTAAGGAAATTGATGACAACGCCAGTGTAGTAATGATTACTTCCACTGGAACAAAAGAAAATTTGCGTAAAGCACTAGAACTAGGGGCCATCGATTTTATCCAAAAGCCCTGGAAAGAAGAACAACTAATTAGCGCTCTATCTCGCATAAAAGGAAGGTGTTAGGATCATGTACGACAAGTTTTTTGGTAGCTATCTCTTGAACAAAAATATTTTGACCAATGAAAGTTTGAGAGAAATTTTGGAACATATGCAGACAGTAAGAATTAAAGTTGGAACTCTGGCCATGAAAGAGGGCTTGATGAATGGCACCCAGGTAGAAGAAGTTTTTCAACTTCAAAAAGTTCAAGATAAAAAGTTTGGTGAAATTGCTGTAGAAAAAGGGTACCTGACCAATGCTCAGGTAGAAAGGCTTCTGGAACATCAATCGGAAGAATCTAACCTTCAACTAGGCCAAGCAGCCATCGATCTGGGTTATTTGAATTACGAGCAACTAGATGAAGAATTAAAAAACTTTGAAAATGAATCAGGGTTGAGTAAAATACAGCTGAAGGTTCTGGAAGAAGGAGACACGGATAAAATTATCCGCGAATTTATAGATTTTAAGGACTCACCTCATTCTCAAATGTATTATGATTATGTAGCTTTGCTGCTTAGAAATATAATTCGTTTCCTGGATCAACAACCATGGATAGATGTAAACAAAAAGAAAGAAGAGTTGGCCCAAAACATTACAGTTTACCAATACCTGGAAAATTACAGCCGTATTTTTACGGGAATAAGTATTAGCCAGGATGAAATTATAGAGATGGCAGAAAAATTCGGGAAAATGTCCATGAAAGATGATATGGAAATGGCTGAATCAGCTATAACGGAATTCTTGAATTTGCATAACGGAATCTTTACGGTAAATATGTCCGACCAGGGTAGAGAATACGAAATGTCACCGCCGGCCATTACTAAAGAGGGAACTATTGACGAAATGAATGCGGGTCATCAGATTGGAGTAAATACGGCAATTGGTAAAATTCACTTGATTCTAGCCCCCTACTAAGCTCAAGAGAATTAAATTTTATATATAAAATTTGCCTCGAAGTGGGTTACTACTTTGAGGCAAATTTTTTTCCACTTTCAAAAGCTTTTTCCAGTGCATCAGGGTGCTCCTTAATGCTTCCCTTGATATCAAAACCCTCAAAACTTAAGCTGTCAATGTAGCGATAATTCAAATTATGAAATAACACTTTAGCTACTTCCGCCGCATTTGCGCAGTAGTTTTTATTAGTTAGAGCAGATACGCAAATAAAAAAGCCTTTTTTACCTTCCTCCTCGGAAACGAAAGGAGAATTTAATCGATATTTGGCCTGCCACCAGCATTGAAAACGGTCAATAAAAATTTTAAGCTGGCCAGAGACAGTGCCAAAATAAACAGGCGAAGCTACTACCAAGCCTTGTGCTTCTTTTATCCGGGAATAAATGTACTGCATATCATCATCCAATATGCATTCCCCTTCCTTAGCACAAAAATCACAAGCCTGGCACATTCCAATATTTAAATAATGAATCCTACATATTTCGGTTTCCCAGCCTTGAGATTTTACCCCCTCCACAAAAGAATTTAATAACAACCCCGTATTCCCGTTACGGCGCGGACTTGAAGAAACCGCCATTAATAATGACAAGTTTACACCTCATTTCATTGTACTTTTTCAGTTGAATTACACGGCGCAATGGCCTGGCACCAAATGAAGGGTCATATCCCTTTTGAGCCAGAAACGCGACGGTTTTCTCATCCCAGGTAATAGTCTAGATCATATTCCCTTTCCGCTTTTTCAATTTGGGTCTTAACTTCTTCAATTTCTTTTTTTAATTGATCTGATCCGCTGCACGGATTCTTTTGAAAGTAAATTTGGGGGGAAATCATCTTATACTAATTTCCGGAGCATCTCTTGTGCTGATAATATTCAGGATCATCTTCAATTATTTCTGTGACTACCACATTGAATTTCTTAGCCAGGTCTATCTCATAGGGGTTGGGAATTTGCTCCAGGTTTTCTCCTCTATAAAAGACCCTGACTTTGGGGCGCAAAGGATAGCCGGGGGTGTTGTCTACTACCAACCCACTCTCATCATTACTCAAGTACACGTGGGTTCCTATCGGATAACCCGCCACAAATGATAAAAATAACTGCAAATAGTCCACATTAAAGCTGGCACCAGATACAGAAAATATTTGTATTGCTTCATGAGGGCGGTAAGCCTTGCGATAGGGGCGGTCTGCGGTCAAGGCATCATAAACATCTATTATAGCAACTGCTTGAGCAGCTGGTTCTATTTCGCCATTTTTTAACCCATTAGGATAACCACTTCCATCATAACGTTCATGGTGCTGAAGGATAATATCTCCCGCTAAGTTTGAAAAGTTCGAATTATTTTTAAACAGCTTATACCCTTTTTCCGGGTGCGATTTAATCATATCGTATTCATCTTCAGTAAGGTAATCGGTTTTTTTCAAAACTTTGCCGGGAATCTTTGCTTTACCCAGATCATGAAGCAAACTACCTAAAGCTACCTGCTTCATATTTTCTCGCTCATAACCCATTTTGATAGTCATCAAAGAAGAAAGCACCGAAACATTGACACAATGAGCAAAAGTATAATTATCAGCGGTACGGATATCCACCAAATTAATCATGTTCTCTTTGCTTTCTAATATCTCATCAATTATTCTAGTTACAACTTTCTCCATTCTTTTTTCCAAGTGGTGGATCTTTCCTCTATATTTACCATTGGAATCCTTGCTAATGTCCATTATTTCCCTTACGAAGGAACAGGCCTCCAGGCGGGTTTCTTCAGAAACTACATCCTCCACTACAACGCCTTCCAATCTTTCATCATACACATAAATACTTTTTACTTTTAAAGTCTTGAGCTGCTCAATGTATTCTGGTCGCAGCTCAATACCATCCTTTAAGAGGCACTCCCCGCCAAGGCCATAAATAGGGCGAGCAACCACCATGCCTGGTCTAGCGTTTTTTATGTCGATCTTTCTCTGGATGTTATTCACCCCCGAACTACCTCGAATGAAAAAACTCTTTTCATCAACAGGCATTTTCATAATTATTATATTTATAATCAATTATACAATAATTGTTGTATTTTCTCAAATGATCTAAACATTTTTTAATTTTTGTAATGCTAAAATTAACACACTCCTTTTCACGAGACAACTATTTAGATAAATAAATTACTTTTTTTGCCTTACTTTGATCCCAGTTTATTGAAAAAATCTATATGTTGCATGGCAATGGAATCCCAGGTAAACTTGTCATAAACTGTTTTCAAACCATTGTCCACCAGGCTCTTACTCTTTCCTTCATCTTCTAAAATCTTATCAATTGCTTTTGCCAGTTCTTCCTTTTCCTTGGGATTTGCAAAAAAGGCATCGTAATCATCTTTGAGGAAATGGGTGATTCCTCCCAACGAAGTCACCACCACTGGAGTTCCACAAGCCATGGCCTCAATTACAGTCATTCCAAAAGGTTCAAAACGGGAAGAAAGCACAAATACCTGCGCATTTCGATAAAATGTCGCCATATGCTCATCGGGAACGTAGCCTGACAATATGACCCGATCTTCCAAATCATAACTGCGGGCAATTTCTATCAACTCGTTTTTCAAATCAATCTCTGGCTGCTTGGGATTGCTAGAGCCTCCACCAATCAACAAGTAAAGATCAGGGTACTTGCGGGCCAGCAGGGAGAAAGCATGTACCAACAAATCAAAACCCTTGTTGTGATCTATGCGAGCGAGAGCCAGAACGTATTTTTCCGGCAGTCCCAATTTCAAATCTTCCTCTCCCTCCTTAAGGGGGCGAAAGGTTTCCACATCCACACCGGGAGGGATAATTACCATATTTTCGCTTTCATAGTCATAATAGTGCTTGTAATTGTCTTTTTCGTTTTTGGTGGTACAGGTGATTCCACGGGCTTTACTGAAAATTTTCTTTTCCTGTTCAATGCGCTCCGTAAAACGGAACATTTCTTCTGCCCCCGGCACCTCTTTAAATCTATCTTGTTTCCAGGCCCCCAAGGAATGAGAAGTATGCACAAACCAGTATCCCATACGTTCTGTTAATTTCATGGCTACATACCCCGCATCCCAGTAGTGGGAATGAAATATATCGTATTCCAGGTTATTTTCCCGAATATACTGCTCCATATTGTCCACATATTCATCCAGGTAAGGTAAAAGCTCTTCCTTGGGAATAAATTTGTCGGGGCCACAGGGGATGCGTACAACCCGAACATCTTCGTTAACTGACTCTTCCGGCAAACGTCCTTCAAAGTTTCTGGTGAAAATATCTACTTTACAACCTGCCTGGCGAGCCAAGCCCTTGGCAAGCTCCAATACATAAACAACCTGGCCCCCGGTATCAGTTGCTCCCAATACTGGTTGGGGGTCAAAATATCCATGGATGCTTAACATAGCAATTCTGTTCATAAGTGCTCCTCCTTTTATTGCTTAAATTACCTTTCCTTTGCCTCTTCCTCGGGAGGTGGAATAATTATATGAGCCAATTCCTTATGCTGGGATATGATCCCGTGCTCAATAGAAAGTACTTTTTCCAGAAATTCTGTAGCCGGATCTCGGGAACGCTTCAGCCGGCTCTTTTTGGTCTGGCGATAGTCTCTGTCTATGAAAGCCTTTATATCAATGTTGGGAAGAGAGGTGGTGTAAGTACCTTCCGCAATCACTACGTCTACATCATCTATTTCCACTTCTTCTTCGGTTACCCTGTCTTCATCAAAAATAACCAGGGGCTTGGTAATTTTACTCTTTTTGCCTTCTTTTATATCTTCCACATTCTCTTCCATTAAATCTAATTTAACTTCTTGCATTCCTACCCAGTTAATATCCTCTTCTCTTTTTTGATGGTTTGTTTTAGGCGGATATATAAAGTAATCATCCTGCTGCAGAATTAAAGCCTTATATCCTTCTTTTTCGCAAAGCTCGGACAACACTGCCGCAGTTTCCGATTTTCCGCAACCGGATTCACCAGCCACAGACACTGCTACCGGTCTATCAATCTCTTCCAGCATAGGCTTCAATTGCTCAAATACTTTTGCTGCTGACTGGCGATGGTATTCTGTGATTACCAGTTTATCCCCGATCATGGCGTTTCCCTCCTTTAACTGAAAATTTTTCCTTCACCTATTTTAATTCAACAAAAAAATAAATAAAACCTTTTACTTTTTAATTTCACTTATAACCACCCAATAAATAAACCTCAATACTTGTCTACTCCACCTGGAAACATTCAAACAAGACTCCAAAATCAATGTTAGCTATCTGGCGCCGGTTGTAGCGCTCATATAAGGAATCAAATCCATCTTTCAGGTGATGGGAAGTAATGCCATGAGAGATAGATAAAAAAGCCTCAATGTAGGCAGCCAGGTCATCGCACCCTTTTATCATTTCACCATCCACTGGAGAAAACTCGTCTTGATTATACTTTTCTCCTATTTCGTCCGCTTCTACAAAAGTAACTTCTCCGTTGAGTATGACTTTGTTTTTAAATTCATCAGTAATATAATACTTTATCTCCCGGTGCCAGGTGGAAGGCAACAGGGGCAGAATCCTTTCCTCTACCTGCCGTTGCTCAATTTCCTTTATTATCTCGTCCAACCCTTCAATTGATCGTTTTATAGGTGAAATAATATCCCGAGTTAGAACCTCGGGTAAATCATGAAACAGCCCCGTAAAATAATTATTACACACCCTCTGGTAGCAAGCTTTCATTTCCATGGAACACAAGTAAGAAAGCATGGCTACTACCAGCATATGACCCAGAACGGAAGTTTCCGGCACCCGGGGCGAATGAGCCCATCTTTGTTGAAAGCGCAACTGACCAACCAGGTCTAAAAATTTGTATGTTTTCTTGCCCAGGCCCAACTTTTGCACCCCGGCAAGCTCGTAATGTTCTTCCAGTTCATTTTCAATTTTCAAGCGGGTATCTTCTACCCCATAAATGCTTTTATTTAAATCGTATATAATTTTAAATTCCCAATTGGTAGCCAAATAATGCGCTGCTCGCAATATTTTCTTTTCCAGCAGACAGTAATTGGGGTCGAACAAATACTTCTCGAATTTTGCCAGAAAATCCCCTTTGATGCCAGAAACATAGTCATTTAGCTGCTCCAAAACCCACTTGTTTAATTTTTCCCCTTTTTCCATCATTAATTTATGAAAAATTGGCGGTTTAATATCAGTAAGGATAATACGGTGTAAAAATTCAAATATGCCTCCCTCAATTAATCCTTTCCAGTCAACCTGAGTGCCGCGATCACTTTCTTCAAAGCGGGCAATCATATAAGCTATCACCATCTTGTGAGATTGCTTGTCCAGTTCAGTAAAACCCTTGAAACGGATATGATCATTCCATCTTTGAATATGAGCCGCCTCGTAAATGAGTTCCAGTAATTCTTTATTTATCATTGCAATCCCCCATTGCTATAATCTAGCACCACATCAGCCTATGGCCTATTTTCGGGATCTGCCGCGATAGATTTTATTCCCTTTGCGGGTAGATTTTATCTGCCTTTCAATAATTTTTTTAGGTTTTTCTTTGAAATTAAGACAGTCCATACCTGACGACTGACGTACCACATCAGCAGGAAACCACCTGGTCTTAAAATCCAGGGCCTCACACCCTTTGGGGAAATTATGATCCCAAGTAATATAAAAATGCTGACACCTGAAACAGTTTACTCTCCTGCTCATGCACAATCTCCTTCTATTAGGTTGTTTCTAACTGCAGCTTGCTCTGCAGTTTGCTTTCCGAAATACCTAAAGTGTTTTTTCACATTTTAAAACCAGGAAATCATTCTTCTTTGATAAAGCTAACTGTATTTTCTACATAATCCAGGTATTCTTGTATTTCTGCTGATTTGCGATTATCGTCCCATCCATAATAATCTGCCATAATTTCTGCTACCCCGGAAGCTAACTCCGGTTGCAAATAATGCCAAATCATCCACTGGGCTTCGGTTCGCCGACAAAGAACATCTATCAATTTGGGAGCATTTTCGCGTTCCAGAATAAACCTTATTTCTGCCTCACAATGAGGATAACCTTCTAACAATGGTTCTCCCAGGGACGGATTCGCCTTAATATCCTCCAGGATTTGAAGCCCCTGGGTTCCAAATTGAAGATATAAGTAATCCAACTGCTCGGGCCAGGAAACTTCCAAACACCTATTCTGCGCGGCCTGGCGGTCAAATTCTTTCCTGCTCATCCCCACCAGGAAGGGCTGCTTGGAAAAGCCTCTCTTGTTATACTCTGTTTTACTAAAACGAGGCAAATACCCTTCCTTCACCAGGTAAAAGAGAAGATCTTCTGCCATGCGGCGATGAGTTGTGGATTTTCCACCTCCGATAGTTACAATCCCTTCGCTGGTGGTAAAAATCTCGTGAGTCCGAGAAACATCAGATTCATGCTTGGCCCCTTCCTGTTTTACAAGTGGCCTTATACCAGCGAATGTGCCAATTATGTCATCATAGGTTAGCATGGCATGGGGAAACATACGATTAACCGTGCGTAAAAGATAGTCGCAATCTTCTTTTTTGCACCAGGGTTCGTCAAGATTTGTAGATTCTTTGTAGTATTCAGTATCGGTTGTACCAATAACCGATACTTTGCCCCGGCGTAACACGAAGAAAAAGCGTCCATCATCAAAAGAGCGAATACCAAAAGCATTACGGTTGCCAATCCTTTCGTTAGGTACTACTATATGAACACCCTTGGTGGGATATATCTTGGAATCAGTATGTCCGGCTCTCTGTAATACCTCATCAGTCCAAACTCCCGCAGCAGAAACTACTGCTTTACCCTTTACTTCAAAAGTATTTCCATCGAATTCATCTTTTACTACTACTCCTTGTACTTTGCCCGCGGAGTTTTTCACAAAGTCATCCACCCGCGAATAATTAAGGGCAGCCGACTTACCTCCACTGTATTCCAAGCTTTCTTTAATTATCTCCAAAGTAACCCGGGCATCATCACAATTGGCATCATAATAAAAGCCAGCCATAACCAGTTTGCCCAGATCCGGATCTTCACTAGTAATCTCGGGCTCAATTTCCTTGACAAAATCAGCACTAAAAAACCTGGATTTACGGTAGTTTTTGAATTCGCTAAAAGTATCAGATAGCAGATCATAAAGTTTAGCCGCTGTCTTCACAGTACGGGGAGTATCTTTTCCTTTATCATAGGCGCAAAATAAGAAACCCAGGGGCCTCACCAAATTGGGAAGATGATGCATGAGCCAGTTTCGTTCCGTCGTTGATTCCCTAACCAGGCCAAATTCACCGGAAGAAAGATAACGGATCCCCCCGTGAAACAATTTGGAAGAACGGGAAGATGTCCCGAAAGCAAAATCATCTTTCTCTAAAAGACAGAAAGATATTCCTCGTAAAGCACATTCACGGGCTATTCCTGCTCCGGTAATTCCGCCTCCAATAATTACTACATCAAATTCCTGACCATCTACGGAGTCTATACTTTGTTTCCGCATATGTGCATTCCATTTTTTCATAGGTTACCACCCCTAGTCTGAGTTGATTTTATAATATAGCCTCCGCTAAAAAAACGGGAAGAAAGCATTGCCCTTAAGCAAGGGGTGTTTTCTGTGGCTAACATTAACAATTACATTTGCGGATAATTAGTTATCCGCTGGATTTCATCAAACATCCCTTTCAAGCGAGGATATATTTTGATGAAAACATTGTGAAAAAGGTCTTGATATAATTTTGCATTTTTTTCACGGGGCATAAAAGTATCTTTATAATGAACCATATTTTGAAGTGCTTCCTGAAACGTAGAATAAACTCCCGTACCCACCATGCCAAGTATGGCTGCGCCCAAACCGGAAGCCTCATGTGTATGCACTCTCTTTACCGGGCGATTGAAAATATCTGCGGTAATCTGACAGATGGCATCACTCTGGGAACCACCTCCAGAAACTGCAACTGTGCGCACCTTCTTACCTGATTTCTTTTCCACCTTGCCCAGGCCATCGTAAAGGCTAAAACCAATTCCTTCTATTATTGCCCGATAAAGATGAGTATGGGTGTGGACATCTCCAAAACCTATTACAGTGCCTTTGGCTTTAGGCGCTAAAATGCCGGGCGACCACAAAGGTTGTAACACCAGCCCATCACATCCCGGGGGAACTTCCTCCAGGCGACTGTTCAATAACTCTTCGGGCCTAATATTCATCCGTTCGGCATCAATAACTTCTTTCTTGGAGAATTCCTTCTTAAACCAGCTAATCAACCAGTATCCCCTGAAAATCTGTATTTCCGGGTTGTAATATCCGGGTATAACCGCCGGGTAAGGAGGTAAAAACCGGATAGCCTCATAATAACGGGGAGTAGTAGTTTGAATTGTAGCTGTTGTTCCCAGGCTGATGCTGGCCATAGTTTCATCGAGACAACCTACTCCCAAAGTTTCGCATCCCTTATCCGAACCACCTGCTATAACCGGCAAACCTTCTGGCAAGCCTGTCTCTTCAGCAGCTTTGCCGGTTACTTGACCCAGTTCGTTACCCGGCAGAACAATTTCCGGCAATTTGGAGGGCTCAATCCCCATTAACTTTGATTTCAATCCTTTGCCGGTTTCCCAGACTTTATTCTTGTAATCAAAAGGGATATATCCTATCTGGGAAGCATTGGAATCCCGATAATGACCTGTTAACAGATAGTTTATAAAACCCGATAATTGCAAATACTTGTCAGTTTCTTTCCATGTTTCCGGCTCATTTTCTATTAACCAGTTGGATTTGGCTTTCCGATAAAGAATGGTAAGGGTATCTTTCATTCCGGCAGCATTTATCACAAAATTTCCCAGCTTGCCCAGATCCGGTTCTCCCGAAGCCATTCTTTGATCCAGCCATAAAATAGAGGGCCTTACCACATTCCCTTTTTTGTCCAGGCAAACAGCAGTGTCCCGCAAGGCGGTCACTACAACAGCCCGCAGGCAAGGCCATAATTCATCTCCCACATCTTCCTTCAATCCCTGTACTACTTCACATAAACTTCGCCAGTAATCCAGAGGGTCTTTCTCTGCCCAGCCGGGTCGCAATGAGAAATAGGGCTCATATTCAAGCTTACGGATTCCTTTGATTTCCCCTTTCTCATCAAAAGCTATGGCTCTGATACTCTGGGTACCGATATCCACTGCCACTACACAATTTTTACTTTTTTCCTGCGTTTGTTCTGTCATTTCTTCTGTTGGCATAACCCGATCTTCCCTTCTAAACATAAACAATCTATGAAATTTGTATATAAATTCCTATTATATATTTAGCTTTTTTTAGAAGAGAATCCTGCCTGCACCATTAAAATTCGCAATAGACTGAACAAAAGATAAAATAATATAAAATTTTGTCGTAGAATTAAGTATCAGGTTTAATTGAATCTATATACCCAATTTGTCTGTAGGGCTTCTTGCCTGATTCAGTTAAAATACTTGCGGTGAAAATTAGGTCCAAAAGTAAAGCGTGAAGCCCTGAGTGTCGCTCTGGTCCACATAGCTCCCAGAAAGTCTATTAAGCCAAAAATTAAAATTACCGGAGCCACATATTCCATAATCACAAAGAATCCCAGGAAAAATATTGCTGCCACCCGAGTATGAACAGTCCACTTGAAAAAGTCAAGCATGTCTTTCCCCAAAATAGAGGCCCGGATATAATAATAACTCATAAACAGCAGCATCATTCCCAGTACCCGGGGCAATATTTCCGGAGAATCTACCTCCACCAGATTTAATATTTTCTCGGGGGCAATTAAAAATACAATGCCTAAAAGTAATAAATATATTCCAAAAACAAGAATAGTTTTGGCAGGTTTGCCCATATCCAGGTGAGCCTCCTATCATGTTTTATTTTATGCTTATTTCTTCACTTTTCACGCTATTTTAACATTATTTATTCATTAAAACACGTGGAAATTTTTTATATTGCTCTACAAATTTACCACATGGCAAAATTTTATCCTCATGTAAACCTGTGCGCAAGCTAAACAAGGAACTGTTCAAGGAGGAAAAAAGCTCACCAAATTGAATTTCTTTTGTATCAAATACAATAACACTATAAAGGGGATATTATAAATGATAAACAGTAATGATTATAATAATGCTCATTTTCCGGATTATAGTAGCATCAAAGCCCCCCAAACCTGGGACTTATTATGGCAAAACACTCAAGAACAGTGCTTCTGCCGCCAGAAAAGCCTGGACGAAACAATTGAGTTCTGGAACAAAAGAGCTGATGGTTTTAAAAAAAGCGTCATGGAAAGCGAACACGGTGAAATTAGAGTAAATGAAACTTTACACTGGCTGGAAAAGGAAGGCGTGGTCCTGAAAAATGCAAGCGTGCTTGACATTGGTGCCGGTCCCGGGCCTTTTACCTTTCCCATAGCCGAACAAGCCCGCGAGGTAGTTGCCCTTGAGCCAGCAGAGGCTATGGTAGATTATTTGCAATCCGCCAAGGAACAGAGAAATTTAAACAATATAAATATTTTATGCCAGCCATGGGAAACCGTGGACATTGAAAAAAACAACCTTAAAGAGCGTTTTGACCTGGTTTTTGCCTCTATGACACCGGGAATTAGAAATGCCGAGTCACTACATAAAGCTATTGAGTGCGCAAATAAATATTTTTATATCGGTGCTTTTGCCGGTAAAAGACATAATCCTGCCCTATACGATCTGTGGATGCATTTAACAGGCGAAGAAATGCCTCCATGGCCGGACCACATTTTTTTTATCTATAATATCTTACACCACCAGGGTTACGATATCAGCCTAAAAATTTTTGAAGAAAAGCGAGTAGAAAAACAACCCTTAGAAAAAGCAGTTAACTACTTGCAACTTTCTATTCAATCATACTTGGAAGATACCTCAAACCTGGAAGAAAAGATTACTGATTTTTTAGAGAAAAGGTCTTCCGAAGGAATTTTAGAGCAAACTATAACCACTCGTCTGGGTAGACTACTAATTAAAAAATAGAACCTCCCCAGGCTTTGACTTGTTTGTTAGATAGTTGTCCGAAGGAATCCAATGACAAACTCCCACGAATAAATCTAGTCGTGGGAGTTTGTTCAAGACGAAAAGAAGAGAGTATCTATTCAGCAAAACTTAAATTCCAAGCCTGGAAAAGATGCCTTCCTAATAAACTGCCTATTTTTTATTACCGGTAACCCCTGTTGTTTCCCGTTCTTCTATTTTTTGCTTCCAGCGCTGGGAAAGATCCTGGAGCTGCTCGGAAATTTCAGGGCTGAATACTTGCTCAGCGCCCTCATGAGTCGGACGAGCACCACAACAACTTACCATTTTTTTTAATTCATCGGGCGAATCAATTATAGGACATGGAGCCAATGGATTATCACTAAAAGGATGTTCTTCCTGGTAAGTCTTAAACAACGGATTCTGTAAGACTTCTTTCAAACTTTTTTCTTTGATATTGTCCACCGCAAAATGTACAAAAGCACAAGGCTCTACATCTCCTGCAGCATTTATGTGGAAATATTCCCTGCCCCCAGCTATGCAACCATTGGTAAAGTTACCGTCATTCCAAAAGTCAATAAGCAAAATAGGTTTCTGTCTCCTGATCTCCTGGACCCGATCTATTAGCCACGACCTCTGTTCAGGGGCTAACATCATATTGACATCCGGATCACTGCCAATAGGCACATAATGGAAAGACCAAGCGTAAATACAGCCTTTTTCAATGAGGTGATCTATGAAGCTATCGCTGAACAATTCATCCAGGTTGTTGCTCATGGCAGTAATGGATGCTCCAAAGAGTACACCTCTCTCTCGCAAGAGATCCATAGCATGCATTACTTTGTCATAAGTTCCCTTTCCGCGGCGAGCATCAGTGTATTCACGTCCACCTTCCAGGCTGAAAGAGGGGCTAAGGTTAGCCAGTTGGGCCAGTTTATCCGCCTTCTCTTCATCGATTAAAGTCCCATTTGTATAGACCATGAAGAAAGAATCAGGATGCTCTTCAAGAACTTCAAACAAATGAGGATAGCAGAAAGGCTCGCCTCCGGAAAGGACTATCCAATGAATGCCCATCTCTTTAGCTTCCGAAATTATACGGCTGAACAATTCCGGGTCTAAATGATCAGATTTGTTATATTCTCCTGCCCAGCAGCCATCACAATTCAAATTGCAGGCAGATGTAGGATCTATCAGAATAGCTGCCGGGACATTTACTCCCAACTCTTCAGCAATTTTCTCCCGCTTGGGCTTGCCAAAGAAAGTTCCCTGAACAGCCCAACTATTGATCAGGTTATAAAGCATCTTCTCATTTCCACACACTCTTTTTGCCTGCATTAAAGCTTCCGGTGTCCGGCGGAAATAATCTTGCAGAGAGTCAATCCACTCTTTATGATGAGGCTGCACAGCTACACTTTTTAAATATTCCATTATGGTAAATATATTTTTTTCCGGATCCTTGTGCAAATACTTTACGGCTTTATCCAAGGCAAATTCTGCCGCTTTCTGTTTTGCAGTTTCCCAAAACATGCATATCACTCCTTACATACGTTGTTTTTAGGAATGTTATAAGTCTCGCGTAACATCCGCACATAATTGGCCACAGTGCTAAAGGATACATCAATTTCTCCAAATTGATGCTGCAACCACCTGAACACTTGACCAGAAGAAATATCGGAATGGTTCTGTAAAAAATTTAATATTTCGTCATGATAGCGATCAAGTTTTCTTTTACGCTTTCTTTTCTCTGCATGCAACTTGTCCGGTAAAGTATTCAAATACTTGTAAATAGTATTTCTGGATACATTTAGTTTTCTGGCCATTTGAGATATATTCAACCCCAACTCCTGCATCTGCCTGATATTTTCGTATAACATCTCTTTCCTGGACTCAGTCACATTAACCCCCCTTTCCACCAACCTTTTGCATCATATTTTATCATGGAAGTAATATTTTAGCAAATTTTGTTGAGCATTTTTTAGATAAAATTGTTCAGTTTTAATTAATGGAATATTTTTCCTTGTCAAGATTCCTCTACGTGCAGAAGTTCGAAGCCCGTTTCCGGATCAATCTTTCTTGTAGCCTGGCTATCTAAAATTTCCATTATTATCACTTCCCCAATATTCCATATTTCAACCCCTTTACGGGTACATCCGGTAACTGTTTGCTCCTGGCGTCCAAATGCAGAATGTAAATGTAAAGATGGATTTCCTTCTGCACTGAGGAAAATGGTTCCCACACCAACGGCCTCGCTAACTCCTTCTAAAAATGTAAGGTTGGGCACGGGGTTTTTTTCCGTCCCTGCTTCAGGCCCGGTAATTACCTTGCTTCCCTGTTCTGCACCCCCTAGAAAAAAAACCAGCGCCGAATCAATTTTTTGCCGGTAAGCAAAATCCTCCAGAGTTTCAGGGATAATATCTCCTTGTTCAAGACGTAATATAAATATTCTTCCCTGTTTTGCTTCAGAATACTTCATAGTTATCATTCTCCTTTTGCTCTAGAATATAGTTAATGATAGCATGAGAAGTTGTTAGAAGAGGGTTAAAATGATAGTAATAAATATTGCAGCATGAACATTCTTCCCGGTTATTGCTCCAAATTATCCTGAATCAATTCCCATATTTCCGGTTTTTCAAAGCCACGGCGCCAGGCAGCAATCCCTGCGAGGTCGTACTCGTTAACCAGTTCAACTCTCTGCTTCATGGAATCAGCATCTTCCAACCAGATTTTATATGTTTTATCATCATCTTCGTATACAGCAAGGTTCTGGCGGGCATCTTCATCCCATTCTATCTCAAAGTCTCTTTCTTCAATAATATCTTCGATCCTTCCCATGGAAAAAGCTCTGGAGGAGACTTCCTCTTCTCCGTCATCACCTTCTTCAATAGTCCACTTTCGAGCATAAAAAGGAACGCCAAGCACCAATTTATCAGCAGGCACTTTTTCCAAGACTTCCTGCAGCCCTTCTTCCACCCACGGAAGTGAAGATACAGAACCAGCTACCGGAGAAGCACCCCAGTGTTCATCGTAAGCCATGAGCATTACATAATCAACTATTTCACCAAGAGCTTCTCTATCATAGGCCAAAGACCAGTATTCGTTTTGGGTAATCATAGAAACATCTACCGAAAGAACTAAACCTTCTTCCCGGCAAAGAGGAGCTAACTCTCGTACAAACTGGGTATAATAATCCCGGTAATCAACATGGAAATTTTCAAAATCGAGGTTAATTCCATCTAAATCATAAAGATTGGCATAAACAATGAGCTGGTCAATAACTTTCCTGCGCAGAGAGGAGCTGGTTAACACTTCGGCAGTCAAGTCCGGGTCGAAAGAGTTAGTAACAAGCCCCCATACCTTGTAACCCCGCTCATGGGCCCAGTCGACATATTCCGGCTCGGCAATATTGTGAATATTCCCTTCCTTATCATTGACATGAAACCAGGTTGGGGAAACTACTTCCAGGGAGGGCATTTCACCTATCTGCTCAATATTGGGAGGTGAATGATAATCTTCCCAAACCATTACAAAAGGATGTTCCGGTAATTTTTTTTCTGCTTTTTCTTCTTCCAATTCTTCCTCTTCCTTTTCCTCCCCGGCAAGAGCAGAATCTGGAAATTCGTATTCACCTTCCCGTCGCACATAATCTTCCTGGAGATATCCTACTTTGCCACTCTCTGCCCTGGCCAAAATCCATCCGTCTTCTTCTCCTCCTTCATCTTCCAGACGAAGAGTTTCCCCTTTTTGTAAAACTTCCAAAACTGGTTCCCGCATGGAAGGGCCGACTCGCAAACTTATGGCATCTTCGGTAAGAATTCCTTCTCTGGCTTCGTCTTCCACATTATCGATCACTACAGTATTGGTATCTTCTATGTAATCAACATATATTTCATAAAAATCCGTTAAAAACAACAAAGGCAAATAATATAGTTCATCATCCTTCTGCCTCAAAGGAAATTCTAGCTCCACCGGGCGTAAATTTATTTCCGATTCCAGTTCTTCGCTATGTAAATGGATTACTCGCTCTTCAGTAGTGACAATTGCAGTTTCTTCTTCTTCATCCCAGTAAAGATGAGGGTCAATTTCTTCCTTAAGAGTTTGCAGGTTGATATATATCTCTCTGTCTCCGGGATGGACCAGGCCTTCGCCTACCTTACGATTCCCAATTACCAGAACTGGCTCATCTCCCCATTCGGCAGTAACCATGCCGGGTAAAAAATATATAAAAGTCCCCAGGGCAGCCACTAAAACTCCCACCAAAAGGATTATTCCCCCGTAGTTTAAAATCTTTTTTGGGCGAGTGGCCATTCCGGGAGATAAACTTCTGTTTTTTCTGTGATTATTTTTTGATAAAGAAGTCCGGCGCATTGAAAATGCCTCCCTCAAGTAACTTTACTTAAGCTTTTATTTAATTCGACAAAAACAGAAAATACCCTTGCCCAAAATAAATCATTATTTTTTGAAAATAGGGGTATCGCTTTTAGTTCGGAGAAAAAGCACGGCATATTGCAAGCAAAAAATAGCCAGCACCCAAAATGGGTAAAATAATAAGGGGGCTAAATAAAAAGGTTCAATAAAAAAATTAAACCCAATTATGAAATCGGAAACAACGAAAAAAATAGCACCCAGGCAAAGCATTAACCTGAATCCATGAGTTCTCTGCCGGTAAGCATAGTTAATAAAGGTCAGGATGGCCATAATCACAATGGCAATCATATATACAATGGTTCCACCCCAAAGAATAATCTCATCCATTGCTCCTGCATAAATAAAATACGATAACACCCCTGTAGCGGCAACTATCCAAAAAAGGGAAACTCCGATAGTAATTTTCTTTAACTTAGGTCCCAACAAATTTGCCCGACGCATGCTTATAATTCCGCTAAAAGCAAAAATCAATAATACTTGCATTACCAGATAAATACCCCCGCCCAAAATTTCGTAATAGTGGATGACAATACTGCCTATCAACCCCACTATCATAGCCAGAGGCATAAAATTGAGATAACGCTCCGGTCGCAAATACTTTCTGGGGTCATTTTTATCAACCGCATAACCAGGTAGATGAGTTTCCCAGATAACAGTTTTAAATCTTTCGGGATCAACTACTCCCACCCTGATCATCAAAGCAGAAATAGTAATAAAAATATCTGCAGTCCATCCAAAATACAGGATCATGCTACCAGTTATTAAAAAAACAACCTGCTGGGTAAGCGACATCATCAAGGCCATAGCTCCCAGCATATAAACAAGAACCAGATTATAATACATCCCGGTCTTGCCTCCCTGCCCCACTATATCAAGTGGCTACAATACCATGAGTGCATCTACAGCAATCGGCTTTGCACCATCAAATAAAATGGGGTTGATATCTATTTCTTTAATTTCCGGATGCAGCAAACCAACAGTCCCGATAGCCTGAAAAATCTGCCCCATAGCGTTAATGTCTACAGCTGGTAGATGTCGGAACTCCTTTAACATCCTATGGCTCTTAAGGTCAAAAAGCATCTCCTGTGCTTCGGCCAGGTTAAATGGCGCCACTCTAAACGCTGTGTCCTGCAAAGCTTCAGTAAATATTCCACCTAAGCCACCCATGACTACCGGGCCAAATCCGGGAAATCTAGTCATGCCCCCCATGAATTCTCGTTCGCTTTTGATCATTTTCGAAACCAGCACAGGCACTTCCCCGGCAGAGTTTCTAATTCTATGAAAAGCAGAAATTACCTCCTCTTGATTGTTTAAGTTCAACTGGACTGCACCAGTTTCTGTTTTGTGCATCAATTCAGGGGAACATCCTTTCAAAACCACCGGGTAGCCTACGTTCTCAGCTATTTTTACAGCTTCTTCTACAGATGAGGTCAATTCTTCTGTAGCTACTGGCACTCCGTAGCATCGGAGTATCTTTTTAGACTGGTACTCATCCAGGCTGGTTTGGCCCGATTCCAGAGCTTCCTGTACAATTTTCGATGCTTCAGAAGAAACAGGCGGAACCTCGGGAGTCGAAAAATCTTTACCTTCTCTAATTTCCCTGTATTTGTTAAGGGCCAGCATGGCCCACGCAGTCTTTTCCGGTGAATCATAAACAGGCACATTATTCTTCTGGTACTCCTCCGTATAGTTATCCCTGGCATCAAAAAATGAAGAAACTAAAAAAGGCAATCCATGCTTCTGATGAAGGTTCAAGGACTCCCCCTGTTCTTGTTTATAGCGCTGGACAAATTCTTCTTCAGTAAGCCCTTGCAAGAAATCCTTTACATGGGGGTAGATTTCTCGTAGAAACCCGGTTCCCATGGCACCGTGAAGAACCATACCATCTATTTCCCCACTTTGAAGTATAGTTTTCGGTATATGGTGAATCAGGGTTTGGGTATCAATGTGGAAAGTAATATCTACCGGATTGCCACTGGCAGCATGCGGAGGAATTATTTCCTTCAATTGAGCCCGCAACCCGCTTGAAAATTCCGGAATTTCCATTCCTCCTTCATTCAAAGTATTGGCCATAGAAGTGCCGGGGCCACCAGAGTTAGTAACCACCGCTACTCGCTTGCCTTTAAGAGGAGGTTGAGTCGCTAATGCCCAACCGTGGCCATAAAGGTCCTCCACTGAATTAACTCTAATAATCCCTGCTTGCTTGAACAAACCATCATAAAGGTAATCTGGGCCTGCCATAGAACCCGTATGGCTGGAACCAGCCCTAGCTCCAGCTTCCGAACCTCCTACATATTGAGCCAATACCGGCTTATGAGGGGTGATTTTGCTGGCAACCTTCATAAACCTATCTCCATCCCGGATTCCTTCGACATAAAGAGAGATAGCCCGGGTATCTTCGTCCTCTCCTAAATACTCCAACGCATCCACCAAATCGATGCTGGCTTCATTACCCACACTTATTGCCTTGCTAAAACGGATACCCCTGCGACGTAAATAATTGAAACTCTGGGTAATATAGGTTCCGCTCTGTGATGCCATACCCAGCATACCCGGTTCTTGATCAAAACTCATCACGGTTATATTCAAAGATGCTTGAGAATTCAAAACTCCTATGCAATTAGGGCCGAGAAAACGCATCTCATATTTATTCGCAACTTCTTTTAATTGTTCTTCTAATTTCATGCCCTCTTCACCAGTTTCCCGAAAACCTGCGGTAATTACTATCGCATACTTAGTGCCTATTTTCCCAAATTCTTCCATCAAGGATACTACCTGATCAGTGGGCACTATAAACACAGCCACTTCCGGAGTTTCCGGCAAAGCGTCCACCCGATGATAGGCTTTGTGTCCTAGTACATATTCTTCTTTAGGGTGAATTGGATAAAAATTCCCTTGAAAACCATCCTTGATAATGCTTAGCGCCTGCATGGTGCCCATTTTCATGGGGTTGTTACCAGCACCCACGGTAGCTATAGATTGGGGATTGAGTAGTCGATGTAACGGATTTGCTTGATGCATTACGAACCTCCTATTCAAGATAAATTTCGGCGTCAAATAACGTTTAGTTTTATAAAATCACTTACGCTGTTCAACCATTTCTATACTTTTTCCCTAATTTTCCCATACCGAGACAGTGCCAAAACGACTGGAAAGAGCTGATCCAACCGCCACAATAGCCACTGCCAGGCTAACCAGAAAACCTAAAATAGGAACAAAACTGATCATACCTAGCAAGACAACTCCCACCAGTATGTTCAATATGGGATTTTCGTTTTCTACTTTGGCAGCCTCCAAAACTCGGCCCCCTATTAAAGCTACTATACCTGCATAACCTAAAATCCACGCCACGGCTAACGCTAAAATCACCACTAAAATAAGCGGAATACCAATAATTGTTATTAACAGCAAAAACATAACGGGAAGTGCCAGCACAAGGGCCAGTATTCCAAACATCACTGCAGAAGAGGCCTGTTTGGTAATGGTTTCCCCAATATTCTTAACCTGTTTGGGAAATAGAGTATAAATCAATGCACTTAAAGCGAATAAGATGATCATGCTTGACAATCTTTGCAAGGCTCGACCAGTATAACCAATCAACCCCCAGCGCATTACATCTTCCCAATGCAACTCAACTTCTTTTAAAAACTCTCCATTATCGAATACTTCCAAAAAGTCCCCTATCCCTGTAAAAGTGATCCCGCCGGCAGTCTGAAATAATTCATCAACTTCTTCCTCTGTGAGCTCTTGCCCTATTTCAATTCCTCCTGCTTGAGATTCAGCCCCTTCCTTCACCAAGCCTTCATCTATTCTGATGGTACCACCTACTACAGCACCAGGCTTTAATTCTACAATTCCCTGGCTCAGGTTAATATCTCCTTCCACGGCACCCTCAATAAACACATTTTTGCCTTTGCTGGCAACATCGCCACCTACTTCGCCATTGATGATTATTTCTCCTAACCCACCATCAACATTGCCTCCTACCGCACCATTAATTTCTATGGACCCCAGGCTATTTTTTGCGTGGCCTCCCACACTTCCGTCCACTACCAATGATCCCATGCGGCTGTTTACATCACCTGATACTTCCCCAGCTATGTCGACGCTGCCCATTTCCGCTCCTAGATTTCCGTTAACCTCCCCATTTACTGTAACACTTCCCAGAGCTGCTTTCACATCTCCATTAACCACCCCATTGATTTCCAACGAGCCTGTATCTACCGAAACATTACCATTAACTGTAGTGCCTTCCGGAATTTCTAATTCTCCCACTGATTTTTTGATATCTTCATCTAAAACTTCCTCAGCAGCCCAAACATGCTCCCCGGTGCCTTCCCCCGCCCCCCAGAAAATCACACAACACACCACTGTTGCCAGCATACCCCAAATAACTTTTTTCATTTTATCTCCTCCCCAATTATTTAAAGCTAATTTATTATATATTTCAAGTCAAGAAAATCAAGTCAAGAAAACACTCTTCAAGAACACACTTCATCTCTGATACTAATATATCTTATTTTCTACTTGAAAAAAAACATACCTTTATTTTCCTAAATTTATTTGATATGCTTTAGTTCTCAAAGCAGGAGGTATTCAAAGCCCTGAATAGAATAAAAATTAAGAAGCAGGTACAAAAAAGGCTTTACAAAATAAAGGAGGAGCCGGTCAATGAAATACATCAGTACCCGTGGAAAAACTTCCCCTTGCTCTGCCGCTGAAACTATAAAAAGGGGCATCGCCCCTGATGGAGGTTTATTTGTACCTGCTCAAATTGCAAACAAAAATACCCTGGGGCCACTGAAATCCCTTTCTTACCAAAAGCTAGCTGAAGAAATTATGCTCCCCTATATTGATGAATTTTCCATTGGCAAAATACAACAAGGGATAGAACTAGCATACAACGAAGATAATTTTTCCGCCCCGAGTATAGCGCCTATTTACCAGGCAGATCACAATACTTTCTTCCTGGAATTGTGGCATGGGCCCACCTGTGCCTTTAAAGATATGGCCCTGCAAATATTGCCTCACCTCTTGAGTACTTCAATAAAAGAAAGCAGGGAAGATGCCGAATTAATGATTTTGGTAGCCACTTCAGGTGACACAGGCACAGCTGCCCTGGCTGGATTTCGGGATATTCCCGGCACCAGATTAGTAGTTTTTTATCCGGAAGAAGGTGTCAGTGAGATCCAAAAAAAACAAATGATTACCCAGGAAGGAAACAACTTGCATGTTATAGCCGTTAAAGGAAATTTCGATGATGCCCAAAACGGAGTTAAATCTATCTTCACAAACGAACAAATAAGAGAACGATTAGCTGGCGCCGGATTTAAATTTTCATCGGCAAATTCCATCAACTGGGGTAGACTGGTTCCTCAGATAGTATATTATTTTCATTCTTATCTGGAGCTAATTCGCAAAGGCGTTATCAGTGAGACTGAAAAAGAACCCGTTAACTTTGTAGTCCCCACCGGCAATTTTGGCAATATCCTCGCTGGATATTACGCCATGCAAATGGGGCTTCCCATAAACCGCCTCATTTGTGCTTCCAATCAAAACAATGTTTTAACAGAATTCATCAATACTGGCATCTACAATAAACAACGCCAGTTCGTGCGCACCATTTCTCCTTCAATGGACATCTTAATTTCCAGTAATTTAGAAAGACTCCTGTTTGAAATAACCGGCAGAGACGCAAAATTAACCAGCCAGTGGATGCATGAACTGGCAAGTAATGGAGAATACAGTGTGGATGATGAAACTCATGGCATAATAAAAGATATTTTTTGGTCAGATTTTGCAACGGATGAAGAGACCAGGGATGCCATCCGTACTACTTACAATAAATACAACTACCTTATTGATACTCATACCGCTGTGGCCACCTGCGTCAATTCCAAATATCGTGATCAAACTGGCGACAATACGCCTTCTGTAATAGTTTCCACCGCAAGTCCTTTTAAATTTAACGATAGTGTAGCTAAAGCTATCTTAGATAAAGAACGGGTAATAAATAAATCAGAATTCGAACTCCTAAACATTTTGGCTGATACTACCGGCCAAAACATCCCCGCTCCCTTGCGAGATCTGAACAAAAAGGAAGAAATCCATAAAACCGTGGTTTCCAAAGAACAAATGCAAGATGTACTTTTGGATCTTATTAAATAAAATAGCACTATAGTGAAACTTTTATGGTAAAAAAGCACCGCTCACTTGCTCACTCTATAATCTTTCGCTGTAGTGATAGATCAAACAACATTCTTATATGAGTCAGAGAACTCCCTAATTTGCCATAAAGCAATCGTTTTGGGAATATTAGATCATGTAAAAATACTTAAACTATTTAATTAATTTACTCTTTAAGGAAAGCTTGAAGGAAATAAATTTCCTTTCACGAATAAGTAATAATTAGAGAAAGTTTAATTGGTAAAGTGTATATTTACTGTTCTTAAATTCAAAGCAACTTGGGCTAAAATTTAAATAACCGAGCTTGTTTTGTTAGTTTTTTTATGTTTATAAGGAGGTGATTGCATAAGGAGGCAAGTTAAAAAAACTTGTTTTATTAACTCCGTAAAGAGCTTTTTAATCGTTTTTGCAGAACCAAGTATGTTGAAAATGTAACAAGGAGGTATTTTAATGGCCCTAAAAGAAATCAGAAAAGCTGCTGTCCTGGGGGCAGGAGTCATGGGAAGTACCATTGGAGCCTATCTGGCCAATGTGGGTATCCCGGTCCTGCTTATGGACATAGTTCCACGGGAGCTAACCGACGAGGAAAAGAATAAAGGTCTCACCATGGAATCCCCAGAGGTGCGCAACCGTCTGTCCAACCAGGGCAAGCAGGACTTGATTCAAAAAAAACCCAACCCCATGAACCCCCTTTACAGCAATGATTTTGCCGAGTTAGTCACCACCGGCAACTTTGAAGATGATATGGAAAAGCTTAAAGATGTAGATTGGATTATCGAAGTTGTTGTAGAAAATATGGACATCAAGAAAAAAGTTTACAAAAATGTGGAAAACAACTGGACTCCCGGGACAGTAGTTTCCTCCAATACTTCGGGGCTTTCTATCAATGAAATGGTTTCCGAAAACTCCGAACAATTTCGTAAGCATTTCCTGGGTACTCACTTTTTCAATCCGCCTCGCCATATGAAATTACTGGAAATCGTTCCTTGCAATGATACTTCAACCGAAGTTCTTGAATTTATGCACAACTTCTGCGAGCGGACACTGGGTAAAGGAGTTGTTTTTGCCAAAGACACTCCCAACTTTATTGCCAACCGCATTGGTACTTACGCTATGATGTACACCATGAAGCTCATGCAAGAAAAAGAATTGACCATTGAGCAGGTTGACGCTATCACCGGTCCTCCCATGGGTCACCCCAAAACAGCGTCTTTCAAGACTTTGGATTTTGTCGGATTGGACACCTTCCGCCATGTGGCCCAAACTTGCGTAGATAAGTCCGATGATCCTCATGAAAGAGAAGTAATGCAACCACCTGAATTTCTGGACAAAATGGTTGAAAATAACTGGTTGGGTAACAAAACCAAGCAGGGTTTTTATAAAAAGGAAAAAGGCGAAGGTGGCAGCCAGACAATGGCCCTTGATTATGAAAAAGTTGATTACCGTCCCCAAGAAAAAGGACGCTTTGATATTCTTAAAGAAATCAAGGGAGACGATCTGGCCACAGGCTTTAAGAAACTTATCGAGTCTGATGATGACGCCGGGCAATTTGCCTGGGAACTTACGAAAAAGATGCTGATTTATTCCGCCAACCGCATTCCCGAAATAGCTGACGATATTGTCAATGTTGACCGGGCAATGCGCTGGGGCTTCAACTGGGAAGTTGGCCCATTTGAAAGCTGGGACGCTATCGGACTTAAGTCCTCTGTGAAAAGGATGAAAGAAGAAGGCGAAACTGTTCCAGCTATAGTGGAAGAAATGCTGGACAATGGTTACACTTCTTTCTATAAAGAAGATAATTTTGGCCATTTCCATTATTACGATATCTTTGCAAAAGAATACTTGCCCGTTAAGATGGGCACTGAAAAAGTAGATCTGCCTGTTGAACCGGTAAACTTCCTGGTTCGCGGCAATAAGATTGTTCCTTCTGACCCCAATCCTATCCGCCTTGATGCATTGAGGAAACAAAACAGGGTAGTGCGGGGTAACGATGATGGCAGCCTTATTGACCTGGGCGATGGAATCGTCTGCTTGGAAATGCATGCTCCTCAACAAGCTATCAGCCCTCAGTTCACTGAGCTTATGTTTGAAGCTGTGGAAGAAGCCGAAAGAAATTATGTCGGCCTGGTAGTAGGCAACGAAGCCAATAACTACTGCGTGGGAGCAAACGTAGGTCTGCTCATGATGGCAGCCCAAGGCGGCCAATTCGATATGGTTGAAAGCACAGTCAAAAACTTCCAGGATGCCTGCATGGGGCTCAAATACTCCAATATTCCAACAGTCGCTGCCCCTCATGGCCAAACTCTTGGCGGCGGCATGGAAATTTGTGTCCACTGTGACCGCGTAGTAGCACTGGCTGAAACATACATTGGCCAGGTAGAAATGGGAGTTGGCTTAATCCCAGGCGGCGGTGGAAACAAAGAATTGTTGATTCGTTACATTGAAGGCCTCCCCAAAGGAGTTAATGTCAACACCTTGCCTCTTGTAGAGCAGGCATTCAGGCATATTGCCCAGGCCAGGGTAGCCTTTAACGCTGTGGAAGCAAAAGAACTTAAGTTCTTCCGCGAAAACGACAAAATTACCTTTAACAAAGACCTGCTCATTTATGACGCCAAGCAAACTGCACTGGCCATGGCCATAGAAGGTTATTCTGCTCCCCAACCAAAGCCCATCAAGGTATTGGGATGGGAAGGAATTGCTGCATTTAAGACCGGTGTCCAAACCTTGCGTTGGGGAGACTATGTCTCCGACCATGACCAGAAGATCGCTAACGAAATCGCTTTTGTGCTTAGTGGTGGAAATATTAGGCCTGGCACTGAAGTTAGCGAGCAATATCTTCTGGATATTGAAAGAGAAGCTTTCCTCCGCCTCGCTGCCGAGGAAAAAACTCATGAGCGGATCAGCAGTATCCTGAGCTCAGGAAAGCCATTACGTAATTAAGGAGGTTATAATAAATGAAAGAAGCTGTCATTGTTTCATGTGTGCGGACCGCCATTGGCAGAGCTAATCGGGGCACATTGCGCTTTACCCGCCCGGAAGACATGGCTACCACCGCAGTTAACGAAGCGCTGGCCCGAGCAAAAGGCCTTGACCCTGCCGAAATAGACGATTTGATTCTGGGGTGCGCTTTCCCGGAAGCAGAACAGGGAATGAACGTAGCCCGTATGGTAGGATTGCAAGCAGGCCTGCCCGAAGAGGTTTCCGGTCATACAGTTAACCGGTTCTGCGCATCTGGATTGCAATCCATCGCTACAGCTGCTGAACGAGTTATGCTCGGTTATGCAGATGTAATGATGGCCGGTGGGGTAGAAAGCATGAGCTTGGTTCCTATGGGAGGTAATAAACTAACTCCCAACCCCAACCTGGTGGAAAAGCAAGTAGAAGCCTATACCCCTATGGGTATTACTGCTGAAAATGTTGCTCAGCGGTTCAACATTAGCAGGGAAGACCAAGATAAATTTGCAGCCCGCAGTCATCAACGTGCTGCTGAAGCTATCAAGGAAGGTCGCTTTAAAGAAGAAATCGTTCCATTGAACGTTGTAGACCGGGTAGTAGATGCAAACAACGAAGTTAAAGAAAAAGAGTTTGTTTTCGACACCGACGAAGGAGTGAGAGCAGATACCACTCCCGAATCTCTTTCAAAATTGCGCCCTGTTTTTGCGCAAAACGGAACGGTAACTGCCGGCAATTCTTCCCAAACTAACGATGGCGCATCTGCCGCAGTAATCATGACCCGGGAAAAAGCCGAAAAACTGGGTCTGGAACCCCTGGCTATTTTCCGCGGTTTTACAGCAGCTGGCTGCCCGCCTGATATAATGGGTGTGGGACCGGCTTATGCCATTCCCAAGCTCATGAACATTATGAATATGAAGCTGGATGACATTGACCTGTTCGAGCTGAACGAAGCTTTTGCTTCGCAAGCTCTTTACTGCATGAGAGAACTGGGCATTGAAGGAGACGACGATCGAGTAAACGTAAACGGCGGCGCTATTTCCCTTGGTCACCCCCTTGGGTGCACAGGAAGTAAGCTAACTGCAACTCTCCTGCACGAAATGAAACGTCGCAAATCCAAGTACGGCATTGTATCTATGTGCATTGGCGGCGGTATGGGCGCAGCCGGTCTTTTCGAGAGGCCCTAACTTCATTGAAATTTTCCCTGAACATGAGATATGCTCTGGGAAACTGGGAAGTTTATTCCCATACACAGAATGCAAAAGGAGAAGGTGTAACCACCTTCTCCTTTTTTTTTATTACAGATATTTCATGAGTTTATCTCATAAGTTAAATTAATCATAAATATAACCAAGCTCGGTTCCGGGATAGTAATGTTTAAGAACTTCTTCCAGCTCGTAACCTTCTTCAATCATCTTCCGGGCTCCATACTGGCTAAGCCCTACGCCATGTCCCCATCCTCCGCCACGAGCAACTATCTCTTCCAATTTTTGGTCATCATCATGGCTCAGTTCAAAGTAAGCAAATGCACTGGGCAACATTCCAAAATCAGAAACAGTAGTTCCGTCCCCTCGTTTTAACTCAATAGATGCAGCACCTTCCTGATATTGCATGGGTCGAAGCACTGATCTGATAGTATATTCACTTATCAAGCGATAATCTCCATTAGAGCCTATTATATCCAGTTTCATAATATTCCCCCCTTCTCCCCTTTCAATCACTTCTATATCTTGCAAAGTTCCAACGGGGTCTTCAGAGATTTCTTTGGAGATATAATCTCCCTCTTCTTTGCTTAGAACCTGTTCAGGCCTTTGTTTATAGAGTTCACCTAAATTGGCTTCAATGCTAGCTTCTAGCTCTTCCCTGTGCATTGATACCTCCCAGCGGAAATAGGGGGATTCTCCATCAAAAGCTTGTTCCATGCCATGTTCAATATTATCAATAAATCTTTTCAACTCTTCCTCCCTTTCCAAATCTAATTCTTCTAATTCTTCCATAGAAAACTGGTTACTTGATTCATCATCTGCGTCTTCGCCCGGCACCTCTTCGTTGTTTTCTATCATGTCAACCTGGCATCTGGCCTGTAGATAATGATAATTCTCACCCGGGAACTCTCTGGTTTCAGGATCAGCCCAAACTTCTTCCGGATTGGCAGTATGTCCACTGGATGTAGAAAAGAAATAAGCCAGTATAGGTTCTTGTTCGTAAAAGGGGACCTTCCCTTCCGTTTTTTGAACTGCTTCAACTGTAGGTTCATTTTCCGGATAATTATTGTAAACCTGTGATTTTACGCTATCATCCAGATGGGCACCCTCTGCCCAAAAATTACTGGTGAGTACCCCCCGGTAGGCGTAGGAGCGAGAAATAACCGCTTGTACCTGGAGACCTTCTACTCCAAAATTCTGCGGCATTTCACTGGGAACCACTCCATAAAGATATTCTTCCAAAGGCAATTCATTAACTAAAATTAATTCGTTAGAGGAATTAACGCTAACATCCATTTCGCCTCGGTAAGAAGGTGTTTCTTCTCCCCAGCCTTCCCTCTCAATCATTGGCAGATAAATCTTCCCATCTTCCGTCTGGGGGGTAAACCTGATGCGGCGTTGAGAATTAGATTTCTGTAATACCTCCTGACCAAAAGTTTCAACTGCCATTCCATCAGAAGTAGCCCTAACTTGAACTTCTTCCTCGGAATCCACAGTATGCTCTTCCCCGCTGTCTTGATCTACCACTTTTAATTGTCCATCACTATATAAATTTACCTCTTCATGGCTTAGATTTGTGTGATCTGAATCATTAATAGCCACCCTAATTTTCTCTGGGATAAAATCTTCCATTATTTCTATAGCCAAAACCTGACCTTCGTACAGATGTAATTTTACATCAGAGTGTCCTACTATTAACTCTCCCCACCCAGAAGACATGAAATTACTTCTTGATTCATTCATTTTATAAACAGGCGGCTCAGACATATAAAAATCAAAAAAGCCTTCTTTTTCGCCTTCTATCTGATTATTTGTCCTAGATATAAGACGAGATATGTCTTTTGCATCAGCTATTTTTGCTACAAGAAGCTGATCCTCATAAACAACTGAATATACTACATCTCCACGGCTGATACCCAGATCTCCTTCTATCTCATCCAGGTAAAATGTTTCATCTTCTCCCTGATAAAATAAATTGATATGAAGAGGGCTTCCCCCCATAACATAGGCGCCTGGAAAAACTTGAAGTTCGGGAATGTTAGAAATCATCCACTGGCCATTTTTTCTTATTAATTCCGTATCCAATTTAACGCTATTTCCGGCAGGGAAATCCGGAGTAGAAAAAGATATCTCTGCCCTCCCCTTAATAAAGCCTGTCAATCTTGAACTTTCTACTCCATCAAACTTGAAAAAATTCTTATCCAAAATATCTTCCCATTCATCCAACTCTTCTTTTCCTTCAAGCATCTTTTTTTCTGCTTCTTCAAACTCTCCATCAGCCACCCTATTCCAAAACTGTTCACTTGTATAAAGTATCTTTGCGCTTTCTTGATTGTTGTAATACAGCAAGGCCACCAGTGGCAAACCTAAAATTATCAATATAACTATTGCTAACCCTGCCCAATTAACCCTACTGGCTTTCTTGTTTCTTAAGCTTCGGATCCTTTTCCTTTTATTACTTTGACGTTTACTCATTGTAGAAAGATCTCCCCCTCTAAACCTTATTAAATTAAAACTCAAACTCATTTAACTTATTACTATGATGTAATATATCTACAATGAAGAGGATTTATTATTATCTTAACACATTTATCAGATTATAATGAGGTGCTCAATATGTGTTTTGGGATTTTTATTTATAAAATTTTAGCAATAACAATTGAAAATACCCTTAATCATAGTTTATCATGAATAATCATCCCTATTTTGGATTATTTTATATAAGGAGCAATAATAGAAAGGAGGCATCTCAAAATGGAGATTACTATTAATGATGACTGCACTGCTTGTGGAATATGTGAGGATATCTGCCCGGAAGTTTTTGAATTGGGAGATATTAAAGCCTTCGTAAAAAACAATCCTGTCCCGGAAGAATACCACGATGATTGTATGGAAGCAGCAGAAGAATGTCCCGTGGAAGCTATAGAAATTCAAAAATAATATCAAAGATAGCTGAGTATTGCCCCACTGTAAATTGTAGATAAATTCTTGGCAAAAAGTAAAATCCTTTGCGTATTCACTTGATGTTATAGGTATGAAATTATATAATATATCTTAGCAAGAAAAAGTAAAGACAAGATATGCGCCTGTAGCTCAGGGGATAGAGCAGCGGACTTCTAATCCGTTAGTCGGGGGTTCGAATCCTCCCAGGCGCGCCACTTTTAATGGATCAGGCAAGGGGACGGTTCCTCTGCCT
>Ga0207421_10001400_pt1 | contig 31070 bp, 31 predicted proteins | sample SodLakKL_010_SED_4_FD_187542 | JGI IMG/M metagenome (GOLD analysis project Ga0207421, IMG submission 187542) | Alkaline sediment microbial communities from Lake Tanatar, Kulunda Steppe, Russia - 8KL_010_SED (SPAdes) (version 2) | ecosystem: Environmental > Aquatic > Non-marine Saline and...
ACTTCGACGCGACGGGCTGGCTGGCGGACATCGACGTCCCGGTGGTCGTGATGATCGGGACGATGGACGGCTGGTGTCCGGTCGAGGTCGCCCGCGAACTCGCCGAGACGGTCCCGGCCAGCCACCTCGAGGTCATCGACGGCGGCAGCCACACGCTGCCGTTGGAGGCACCCGACCGCGTGATCGCCCAGCTCCGTGGACTGACGGGACGGCACGCCGCCACGGCCTGACGCGTCTCCGCACCGACCGGCGACGCGTCAGTACTCGACGGTTGCGTACCGCCGCAGCTTGGTGAGCTGGTGCTGGGCCTGGATCTGGCGGACCGTCCCGGACTTGGACCGCATCACGAGCGACTCAGTCATCGCACCCGTGCGACTGAAGGTCACACCACGGAGCAGTTGGCTCGGGGTGATGCCCGTGCAGGCGAAGAAGCAGTCGTCCGCGCTGACGAGGTCGTCGAGGTCGAGCACGGCGTCCACGTCGTAGCCTGCGTCGAGCGCCTGCTGCCGTTCCTCGTCCGAGCGGGTCCACAGACGTCCGACCATGTGACCGCCGAGTGCTTTGACGGCGCAGGCGGTGATCACACCCTCGGGGGTCCCCCCGATGCCGTAGAGCATGTCCACCTGGGGGCGGTCCTGCCATGCCGCCAGCAACCCGCCGGCCACGTCCCCGTCGGTGATCAGGGTCAGCCGTGCTCCCGCATCACGGATCTCGCGCTTGGCGACCTCGTGGCGGTCCCGGTCGAGCATCACCACCGTGAGGTCCCGGACCTCGCGGTCCGTGGCCTTGGCCACCGCCTGCAGGTTCTCCGCGATGGGCCGGTCGAGGTCGACCGCGTCGGCCGCCTCGGCTCCGACCACGATCTTCTCCATGTACACGCACGGCCCGGGATCGAACATGGTCCCCGCCGGCGCGCCCGCCATGACGGCCAGCGATCCAGGACGCCCTTCGGCGAGCAGCCGGGTGCCCTCGACCGGATCGACCGCGATGTCGACCTTCGGCGCGTTGCCGGTCCCGACGCGTTCCCCGTTGAACAGCATCGGGGCCTCGTCCTTCTCGCCCTCGCCGATGATGACGGTGCCCGCCATCTCGACGGTGTTCAGGACCTCGCGCATCGCATCGACCGCGGCCTTGTCCCCGGACTCCTTGTCGCCCCGCCCCTGCCACCTCGACGCAGCCAGGGCGGCGGCCTCGGTCACACGGACGATCTCGATGGCGAGGTTGCGATCCGGCTTCTCGGCATTCACGGCGGTCCCCTTCGTCGGCCCGGTGGAGCATCGTTGGTCCCCGGACGACCGAGCATAGTGAGCGAGATGTGGCCGGCCAGGGGCCGAAGGTCACCGACGTCGTGGGCGGACCGTCCGTGGCAGGTCGCCGTCCATGGACGGCAGGTGAGCGGACTCCGCCTGGACCCGCAACACGTCGTTCTCGAACGCGACCCGGTCACGCACCCCGGCGTGGTCGTTGAACAGCCGCTTCAGGAGTTCGACCGTCTCCGGATCCTGTCCGGCGACCTCCACCAACCAGGCGTGGGCCACGTCCACCGTCCCGCCGTCCGGCACCAGGCGTTGCACGAAGCCCCGCTCGTAGGCCTCGGCCGCCGGGACGGTCCGGGTCGACAGGACCCAGTCCTTGGCGGTCGAGAGCCCCACCTGCCCGATCGTTCGGGCCACCCCGATCGGGATGCCGAAGGCGGCACCGGGGAAGCGGAACGTGGAACCCGCCGCCGCGACCCGCAGGTCGCAGGCCGCCGCGACCTCGGCGCCGCCACCGACCGCGGGGCCCTCGATCGCTGCGGCGGTCGGGAGACGGAACAGCGTCAACTGCTCGTAGAGCGCGGTGAACAGCTCCATGCGCCGTCGACCGCCGTCATCCAACGGTTCGTGGACATCGGCTCCGGCGGAGAAGGAACCCCCGCTGCCGGTGAGCAGCACGCCCCGGGCGTCGGGCTGACGGTCCACGGCATCGAGGGCATCGATCGTCGCCGTCAACAGCGCCGTGTCCATGGCGTTGCGGGCCTGCGGCCGGGCGAAGGTCACCACGTGGATCGTTCCATGCTCGGTGTGCTCGACCTCGACCGTGACCGTCATCGGGGGCTCCTCGCAGGTGGAGGCCGAGGCTACTGCGGCACCGATCCCCGCTCGTGGCCGGCCCGGTGATGCGCGGCCCGACCACCACCGGGCGATACCGTGGCGGCATGACCACGACGTCCCGTGAACGACTCGTCCGCCTGGTCCGCCGGGCCGACGCCGACCTCGCCGAAGCAGCTCTGCTGTGCTGCGCGGAGGTCGATCCCGACCTGGACGTCGACCTCGCCCTGCTGCGGCTCGACGCGCTCGCCGACGGGCTACGCACCCGCGGCTTCCAGGCAGAGGACCCGGAGCAGGCGGCCCGTCGGATCGCGGAGTACCTCGCCGTCGAACAGGGGTTCACCGGCGACACCGACACCTACCACCACCCGGACAACGCCCTGCTGACCCGGGTCCTCGACCGCAAACGCGGTCTGCCGATCACCTGCTCGATCCTGTACGTCGCCATCGCGCGCCGTCTGGATGTCCGTGCCTACCTCGTCAACCTGCCCGGCCACGTCGTCGCGGCGGTGCCCGGGCCGGACCGTCCCATCCTGATCGATCCGTTCCACGACGGGCAGGTCCTCGACGAGCGTGCCGTCGCCCAGCGGATCACCGAACTCAGCGCCGGGCAGGCGACCTTCCACCGCGCGATGCTCCGCCCGACCCACGCCGTGGACGTCGTGCGGCGGTTGCTGAACAACCTCACCCGGGACTTCCAGGCGACGGGTGATGCGATGAACGCGCTGTGGTCGGTGGAGCTGAAGCTCCTGCTGCCCAACCGCACGCCCGAGGACCACCGGATCCTGGGTGAACTGCTCGAACAGGTCGGCCGTTTCGATGAGGCGGCGGTAGCATTCGAGGACTACCTCGAGGCGACCGACGGCGAGGCGCACGATGACACCGAGATCCGCCACGCGGCCATCCGCGCGAAGGCCCGCCTGAACTGACGGTGGGACTGGCTCCCGCCCGCGATCAGAAGATCGTCGCGGCGTGCTCGGCCAGCGGGCTGCGCACCCCCTTGGCCAGGGAGACGTGCCCGAACAACGGGCTGCCCTGCATCTTCTCGATCAGCGCCGCCATCCCGCCGTAGGGCGAGATGTAGGGGTTGTCGACCTGCCCGAGGTCCCCACAGAACACGACCTTGGAACCGGACGCCATGCGGGTCAGCACCACCTTGAGTGCCGAGAGCTCGATGTTCTGCGCCTCATCGACGACCACGAACTCGTCGGTGATGGACCGCCCCCGCAGGTAGGTGATCGCGGCCAGCTCGAGCTGCCCCCGATCGACCAGGGACTCGACCGTTGACTGCACCTGCCGGTGCTCACGCGAACCACGACTGGCCGGTCCGTCATCACGCCGAAGCAGCGCGTAGAGGTTGTCGTGGACCGCAGCCATCCACGGCGAGAGCTTCTCATCCAGATCGCCGGGCAGGTAGCCGACCTCCTGGCGGCCGACCGCGATCAGCGGCCGGTAGACCGACAGCCGGCGGTAGGCGGTCGCCTCGACGACCTGCTCGAGCCCGGCGGCCAACGCCAGGAACGTCTTGCCGGTCCCCGCCATCCCCATGATCGACACGCACGGGACATCGGGGTCCAGCAGCAGGTCGATCGCGAAGGTCTGGCGCACGTCGCGGGGCGACATCCCGAACACCGGACGGTGGCCGTGCACCCGGCACAGCGTCGCGCTGCCGTCGTCGCGCACCTCGATCACCCGGGCCAGACCCGACCCGGAGCGACCCGCCCGCAGGACCAGGCAGGCGTTGGGCCACAGCTGACCGTCGCACACCGACAGATCGGCGAGCTCGCCGGTGATCTGCACCTTGCCGTCCCGGTGCAGGTCGTCGAGGACCTGCGGATCCACCTCGATGTCGAGGATGCCGGTGTTGAGTTCCTCGACGCGGGCCGTGTCGCCGCGGTAGTCCTCGACGTCGACGCCCAGTTGGCTGCCCTTGATGCGTAGCGCCGCGTCCTTGGTCACGAGCGTGCCACCGAGACCGAGCGCGACGCACAGGATGCGGTGATCGGCCTTGTCACGGTCGAGGTACGGGGGCAACGGGATATCCACGTGGTTCGACTCGATGCGGATCGTCCCACCCGACGGCAGCGGCAGGGCGTCCCGCAGGCCCCCACCAGAGGCCATCCGGAGGTCCTCGATCATCCGCAACGCCAGGCGGGCGTTGCGACCGACGTCGTCCATGGCGGTCTTCTTGCGGTCGAGTTCCTCGATCACGACCAGCGGCAGCACGACGTCGTGCTCATCGAAACGGGTCAGGGCATGGGGGTCGGCGAGCAGCACACAGGTATCGAGCACGAAGGTCGTGGGTGCGGTCCGGTCCGCTTGGCTCGGCGTCCGGTGCGCGTCGGTGCGGGGCGTGGATGCGGTCAACGTGGACATCGATGTCTCCCACCCGGACCGGTGGTGCGGCCGCGGGCGGCCACAGGGTCCGGGAACGACGAACGCCGCCCGGAGAGGGCGGCGTGGGGGCGAGGAGAGCGAGCTGCACCGACGTGCACCGGGTGTGGCTCGCATCCCCGGTGACGGTCCGGAACGAGCGCGGCACCGCGTGGCGGTGACGACGGTCGTGGACGGTCACGGGGGTCCGGCAGAGGGCTCGGGCGGGGGATCGTCACGAGTGGCGGAACCTTCCGGTCATCGTTGGTTCGTTCGGCCGCTGTGAACGGTAGCGACGCGGCGGCCCCGAACCGAGCACCCCGAACAGGCCAACCTCGAGCTTCACCGCCCGAAGCGTCGCGTCCGTCGCTGGTAGTCACGCAGAGCCCGCAGGAAGTCGACCCGGCGGAAATCCGGCCAGTAGGCATCGCAGAAGTAGAACTCACTGTGGGCCGACTGCCACAACAGGAATCCGCCCAGTCGGACCTCACCGGACGTGCGGATGATGAGGTCGGGATCTGGGAGCCCCGTCGTGTACAGGTGGTCGCCGATGTCCTCCGGGACCAGGGTCGTCGCCAACTCCTCCAGGGACATGCCACGTGCGGCGCGTTCGGCCAGCAGGCTGCGTAGGGCGTCGGTGATCTCCTGCCGACCCCCGTACCCGACGGCCACCTGGACACGCAGCCGGTCGTGGTGGGCCGTGGCCTCCTCCGCCTGCTTCAGTGCGTGGCGGGTCGACTCGGGCAGGAGGTCCAGCGCCCCGACCGCGGTGACCCGCAGTCCCCGCGTCGCCGCCTCCTGCGTGCACCCCATCCGCCGGACGGTGTCCTCGATGATGTCCATCAACGCCGATACCTCGACGTCATCCCGCCCGAGGTTGTCGGTCGACAGCAGCCACAGGGTCACGTAGGGGATCCCGAGGTCCAGGCACCAGTCGAGGAACGGATCGATCCGCTTCGCGCCGGCCGCATGACCGTCAGCCGGGGTGTGCAGACCGCGTTCGGCGGCGTACCGGCGGTTGCCATCGAGGATCACGCCGACATGACAGGGCAGCGGACCGCCTGACAGCTCTTTGGTGAGCTGGCGCTCGTACACCCGATACGCGACGTCCGCTAGTCCCATACCGGCGATGCTAGCCGCGGCCGACACACCCGCGAAGGTCCGCCGGACGTTCGGACGACCCACGCCTGCACATGAGGGGAGCGGGGTGGTACGCTTCGCCCAACGCACGCCCGGGCGGCTCACGTCCGGGCGTTTGCCGTGGCCCCCTCGTGGGCCTGGCCTGGAGCCCTCCGGAGGTGCCCCGCACGGGGGCCCGAACCGGCCGCTCCACCGCTTCGATCGATGGGAAGGGATCCGTTATGGCCGAGACCTGGCTGAGCAAGGAGGCCTACGACCGGCTTCAGGATGAACTCGAGACCCTCAGGACCGAGGGGCGGGAGAAGATGTCCGCCGACATCGAGGAGGCACGGTCCCACGGCGACCTGCGAGAGAACGCGGAGTACCACTCGGCCAAGGACGAGCAGGGCAAGATGGAGGCCCGTATCCGCCAACTCGAACGGCTCCTGCGCGATGCGCGTATCGGCGAGCCGCAGGATCTCGGTGCCGTGCGCCCCGGGCTGAAGGTCGTGCTCGAGGTGGAGGGCGACGAGGAGACCTACCTCGTCGGGAGCCGTGAGGACCAGCACGACGAACTCGAGATCCTCTCGGCCGAGTCGCCGATGGGCAAGGCCATCCTCGGTTGCGCCGTCGATGACAAGGTCTCGTTCTCCACCCCGAACGGCACCGAGATCGGCGTGCGCATCCTGGCGATCGAGGCACCCTGACGATGGTGTCGCGCCCGGGGGAAGCCGACCAGTCCGACGATGCTGCCTGCAACCTCCTGGTCGCAGATGACCGACCGGTGGTCCGCGCGGGGCTCGTCGCGCTGCTGCACCCCTTCACGGTCGTCGATGCGGTTGCCATGGCTGACCTCGTCGACGCGCTGTTGGATACCGATGCGCAACTGCTCGTCGCCGGCGTCCGTGACGACCAGCCTGCAGCCTTCCAGGCGATCGCGAAAGCCACGACACGTCGCCCCGAGCTGCGTGTGCTGGTCGTCGCCAACAGCGCCAGTGTCATCGAGCTGCGGGAGGCCGTCATCGCCGGCGTCGACAGTTTCCTACTGATGGGCGTCGGCACCCAGGAACTCCACCAGGCCGTGCGACAGACCGCGGCGGGGGAACGGGTCATCGCACCGTCGATCGCCATGCAGCTGGCCAGCTCCTGGTCCAGCGAGCCGTCACGGACCGGCGCCGCCGCGGTGACCGAGCGGGAGCTGGAGGTCCTGCGGCTGGTCGCCGAGGGCCTGACCAACGATCAGATCAGCGACCGGCTGGAGCTGCCGTCACGGACCGTCAAGACCCACGTCCAGAACGTGCTGGCCAAGCTGGAGGTCCCGGACCGCACCGCGGCCGTCGCACGGGCGCTGCGCCTCGGGCTGATCACCTAACCGAGACCCGGCGCCCCGGACCCGTGCCACGATCGGTGGAGCGCGGCCAACCGGGTCGTGGGTGCTGAGAGGTGCAATGGGTGCTGAGAGGTGCACAACTGCACCCCACAGCACCCACAACCGCCTGCTACCGCAGTCGCTCGGACAGAGGGCGGCGCCTGCTACCGCAGTCGCTCGACGATCATCGCCATGCCCTGGCCGCCGCCGACACACATCGTCTCCAGCCCGAAGGTGCCGTCACGGTGCCGCAGACCGTTGAGCAGGGTCCCGGTGATGCGGGCGCCGGTCATCCCGAAGGGATGGCCGACCGCGATCGCCCCACCGTGCGGGTTGAGGCGCTCATAGTCGATCCCCAGGTCATCGGCGGACGGGATCACCTGCGCGGCGAACGCCTCGTTGATCTCCACGATGTCCATGTCGCCGATCGACATCCCGGCGCGCTCCAGCGCCTGGGTCGAGGCGCCGACCGGGCCGAGGCCCATGATCTCCGGGTCCAGCGCCGACACCCCGGTGGACACGATCCGCGCCAACGGCTGGATCCCCAGCTCCGCAGCCTTGGTGTCACTCATGATGATCACCGCAGCCGCGCCGTCGTTCAAGGGGCACGCGTTCCCGGCCGTCACGCGCCCGTCCGGCCGGAAGACCGGCTTGAGCTCGGACATCTTGTCGCGGTCGGCGGGGCGGGGTGAGTCGTCGGTCGACAGGGTCTCACCGTTGGGCAGTTCGATGGGGGTGATCTCGTTGGCCCAGAACCCGTCCGCCTGCGCCTTGGCGTACCGGGCCTGCGACTCGAAGGCGAAGTCGTCCATCGCCTCACGCGACACGCCCTTGGACAGCGCGAGGTTCTCCGCCGTCTGCCCCATCGGGATGTAGACGTCCGGAAGCTCGGACGGCGCCCAGCTGTCTGCTCCCGCCTCGGCTGCCTGCTTGGTGCGCTCCTGGGCCTCGTCGAACCGCGGGTTCATCGTCTCCGGGTGCGAGTCGGAGTTGCCCTTGACGTAGCGCGACACCATCTCGACACCTGCGGAGACGAACACGTCGCCCTCGCCCGCCTTGATCGCGTGGAACGCCATGCGCGTGGTCTGCAGGCTGGAGGCGCAGTACCGGGTCACGGTGGTCCCGGGCGTCTCCCAGCCGAGCAGCGTGGTCACGACACGCGCCATGTTGAAGCCCTGCTCGCCACCCGGCAGACCGCAGCCGAGGTGCAGGTCGTCGATGTCCTCGGGGGACAGCTCGGGGACCTGCGACATCGCCGACCGGATGATCGTGGCGGTCAGGTCATCGGGCCGAAGCTCGGTCATCGAGCCCTTGAAGGCCCGCCCGATCGGGGTGCGGGCGGTAGCGACGATCACGGCTTCAGGCATGGCGGTCCTCCCAGAACGCACGGAAACTGCAGGGTTCCCGCAGGCTACTGGTCAGATTGCGGCTCCACCGACCCGAGCCACGCCACCGACCATCACCGGCCGTCGGCCGTCGCCGACCACCGCCCCGCTGCACGCCGCACCGCGATGGGCAGGCCGAACGCGTCGCTGACGTTGCGGTCCGTCAACACCTCGTCCGCGGGGCCACCCACCACGGCCCGGCCGCCCTGGAGCAGTAGCGCCGCGACGATGCCGGTCGGCAGTTCCTCGAGGTGGTGGGTGACCATCACGACCGTCGGCCCGTCCGGTTCGGCCAGCAGGACATCCAGGTCGGCCAGCAGCGACTCGCGGCCACCGAGGTCCAACCCGGCGAAGGGTTCGTCCAGCAGCAACAGCTCCGGATCGGCGGCCAACGCACGGGCGATCCGGACCCGTTGTCGCTCCCCCTGCGACAGGGTGTCGACGCGGCGTTGCGCCAGGTGCACGGCCCCGACCCGGGCCAGCGCGGCGAGCGCCGCCTCCCGGAGCTCCTGATCATCGAGGATGCCCGGCGGCGGCCACAGCCCACCCCGTCGCGCCACGGCGACCAGGGGCAGGGCATCGGCCCGCTCGTGCGTCAACGGATCGAGCCCCACCGACACGAACCCGATCCGGGGACGCAGTTCGCGCAGATCCCCGCGTCCGAAGGTCATGCCGAGCACGGTCGCCGAACCGCGCGTCGGATACAGGTAGGTGGACAGGATCCGGAGCAGCGTGGTCTTGCCCGCGCCGTTGGGTCCCAGCACCGCCACGTGTCCGCGGGCGGCAACCTCGAGGTCGACGCCATCCAGGATGGTCGCCCCGTTGACGGTCACGCCGATCCCGGCGAGCGCGGCCACGCTTCCAGGCTCGTGCCCACTGAAGCTCACGCGGCCGTCCGCGTGATCGGGCAGGACATGCAGCGGGGTCCACCGCGGCCGCGGGGCAACTCGTAGGACGGGATCGTGTGCACGGTGATCCCCGCAGCCTCGAGGATCTCGTTGGTCGCGAGGTTGCGCTCGTAGGCGATCACCACCCCCGGAGCGATGGCGAGCGTGTTGTTGGCGTCGTTCCACTGCTCGCGCTCGGCCCGGATCGACCCCAGCGCAGGTTCGATCCCACGGACCGCGGGCAGGCCGGCCGCCCAGGCCAGCCCGTCGAGGAAGTCGTCGGTCCCGGTGACCGTGAGTCGACCATCGGACCTGGGCACCATCTGGTAGCAGGACAGGTGGGCGGTCATGCGGGGGTAGGTGATGAAGGTGTCCAGATCCACCTGCGTCACGATGGTGTCGAGGTGCATCGCCGCGCGGACCTTGGGCAGGTCCACGGCCAGCACCCGGTCGACGACCCCCGCAGCGAACAGGCGGGTGGCGAGTACCTCGACCCCCGCAGGGGTGGTGCGCTCCGACAGCCCGATGGCCACGCCCCGTTCCCCCACCACCAGCAGATCGCCGCCCTCGAAGGTGGACGGATAGTGATCGTACGGGTCGCCACCGAACCAGATGGGGGCTGCGGCGAACCGTGGATGCTCTCGGTAGACGGTGCGCAGCAGGTCGGTCTCCCGGCGCCGCACCGGACGGTTCATGGGTGACAGGACAACCCCGCCACCGACCCACGCGGAGGAGTCCCGCGTGAACACCAGGTTTGGCAGCGGCTGCAGCACCATGTCCGTCGGCGCGCTCGCGGCGGCCACCAGACCATCCAGTTCGCCGGCTTCCTCGAGTGTGACCCCCGCGATCAGGTGGTCCACCAGTTCGCGCGGCGTGCCGCGCTGCACCAGCTCCCGAACGCGATCGACCGCCTGCGGCCCGCAGGTGGTCTCGGTGACGTGGCGCTCGGTCAGTGCGGTGGCGAACGCCGGATCCGCGGCCACCTCGGCGAGCAGTTCCTCGACGTAGAGGGCCTCGACCCCGTTGGCCCGCAGGACATCGGCGAAGGCATCGTGCTCCCGTTGGGCGTGCTCGAGCCACAGCAGTTCGTCGAACAGCAGCTCGTCCTTGTTGGACGGCGTGATTCGGCTGAGCTCGTCCCCGGGACGATGGAGCAGCACGGTGGACAGCGGCGCCACCTCGGAGCGGATGGAGGGGGTCATGGTCTGCGCACCTCGGGCGGATCCGGGATCATCCGGGATCATTCGTCGGGGAGTGCGCGGGGGGCGCCGACACCGAGCTTGCCCGTCGGCGCGAACCAGCGCCCGTCGGCTGGCAGCGCCTCGAGCGTGATGCGCGGCAGCGGCTCACCGAACAGGCCCTCGACCGCTTCGAGATCGACGAAGCGGATCCCGGGCGCGGTCGACAGGCCACCCGCGTACTCGGCGAAGCCCAGGATCGTGACCACGACCCCCTTGTCGAGCAGCTTCGCGATCGGACCGAGGAACGCCCTGGCGTCGTTCGATCCGACGTAGACCGCGTCGAGGTCGCCGGTGTCGTACTGGTCCCACAGGTGGTCGATCATGTCGTCGTCGACGTCGCTGTCGCCGTCCTTGGGCTTGGCGAAGACGTGGAAGCCTTGTTCGAGCAGCCACAGCACCCACCCGCGGAGCGGTCCCGCAACGTGGGGCGCGACGTTGACGAAGACCGACGCGCTGACCTCATCGGCGTCGTCGGCGTGATCGACGAGCCACCGCCCGAGCACGGCCATGTCCGGCCGTTCCTTGGACGTCGGCTTGTCATCGATGATGTTGGCCAGCGTCATGTCGACGTTGGGTGCGTCCCAGACCAGGACATGTCTTCCCACGGTGGCTCCTCGCATGGCTCGTGGGCAACGTAGCGGCGTCAGGGGGTGTCGACGCGGTGCCGGCCCCGCGGCGATGGCTATGCAGTCGCGGTGGTCAGGTAGCCACCGGGCCGCGGCTGACGACCAGGTAGACCCCGGTCACGATCAGCAGCGCCCCGCCGATACGCAGGGGATCGAGCGCCACCGCCCGGTCAGCCAGGCCGTAGGTCTCGATGCCGAACCCGACCAGCAGCTGCACGCCGGTGACGACGGCCAGGGTGGAGGCCAGCCCGATCCCGCCGACGGCGATCGCGATGCCCGTGACGAGCAGGACCCCGGCCACACCGCCGAGCAGCCCCCACGGCGCCTGGCGCACGACGGCGAACTCGAAGCTGAACCGGGGGATCATCAGGACCCCGACGACGGCGAACACCAGCCCACCGACGTGGACCCATGTGGAGGCGACGAACGGGTGCACACGTTCACCGAACGCGCCGATGATCGCGGACTGCACCGCGATGAGCGTGCCGGCGAGGATGGCGGCGGGCAGGGCGATGTTCACGGTGGGCCTCCGGGCAGCACGGTCACGGGCGCGGTCGCGGGTGTGGACACGGGCACCGGCGCGACCACCGACCCGGTCAGTCTGGCATCAGAAGCAGGCGGCCGCGAGGTACGGGTAGGGGTTCACCGCGGAACCACCACCGGGGTGACGTTCGAAGTGGATGTGTGGCGCGCCGCCGCGGGCGTTGCCGGTGTTGCCGTTGTAGGCGACGTGTTCCCCGGCCTCGACCCGGTTGCCGACCGCGCCGGCCTCGGCATAGCCCTGGAGGTGCGTGTAGAAGTAGGTGTTGCCGTCATCGCCCCGCAGGTACAGCGAGATCCCACCCAGCCGGCTGTTCGAGTGCCGGGAGATGACGCCGCTCGTGAAGGCGTAGACCGGGGAGCCCATCGGCCCCATGACGTCGGTGCCCTTGTGGCTGCGGCCGCCCGACCGTGGGAACCCCCATGAGTCGATGAAGTGCGTCACCCCCGGGTTCAGCGGGCAGGCGTACACCCCCTGCTGCGAGCCGCGGTCGATCGTGCGCTGCCGTGCAGCGATCTCCTCCAGCGCGGACACGGTCGCCGATGCGGCCTCGAGCTCGCCCTCGATCTCGCGCTGCGCGACGTCGAGTTCCTCCGACCGGGCCTCCAACTGCTGTTCCCGTTGGAGGAGCAGTTCACGCGTCTGCTCGAGGCGTACCTGCACGGCCACCGCATCCTGCAACCCGGCGGTCTCACGGTCCTGGATCAGCAGGAAGAAGCTCGCACGCTCGACCCCGGCGTTGGGGCCCTCGGCCGCCAGCAGCGCCTCCATCGTGGAGCCCGCCCCCTGCTTGTAGACCTGCCGGACCCGGTCACTGAGTCGCCCGTCGAGCTCGTCGGCCAACTCCTGCAGCCGTCGCTCCTCGACGTCCAGTTCCTCGATCTCATCGACCAGCTCTTCGATCTGGGCGATCAGCTCCTCGGAGCGATGGGTGAGGTCGTCCAGGTCGGCTTCGAGGCCGCGGACGCGGTCACGTTCGACCTCGAGGTCCTGCGCCACGGCACCGAGCGGCGCGAGAGCCAGGGCGACGGCCACCAGGGCGATCGAAACGGTGCGGACACGGCGCATGGGCGGGGAGACCTCGGGGGAACGGGTGCGGGCAACGAACCGGCGGAGCCGGTGGACCGGCGTGCGACCCATCCGGGCAGCGGTCAGGCGATGCAGCGGTCAGGCGACCCAGCGCGTTCGGCGTGACATCGACGAGACACATCTACTGGACATCGAAAAGGGCCGACGACACCGGTGGCGCCGAAGACCCGTGCGACGGAGGGTAGCCGTGGCCGACCGGCACGGCCACCGGGTCCGGACGAACGGACGCTGGCCGGCGAGGTGATCAGAAGCAGGCGGCGGCCAACCACGGGTAGGGGTTGATGGCCGCGCCGCCTCCGGGATGGAGCTCGAAGTGCACGTGCGGCGCCGAGCGGTCGGCGTTGCCCGACGAGCCGTTGCGGGCGACCAACTCACCCGGCGCCACCCGGTTGCCGACCGCAGCCGCCGGCTCGATCGCGTTGAGGTGCGCGTAGTAGTACACGTTGCCGTCGTCGCCACGCAGGTACAGCCCGAGCCCACCGAGCCGGCTGTTGGAGTGGCGTTGGACGACGCCCGCCGTGATCGCGTAGGTCGGGTGACCGAACGGTGCGAAGACGTCGGTCCCCCGGTGGCTGCGTCCCCCGCTGCGGGGATCGCCCCAGGTGTCCCGGAACCGGAACGCATGGTCGAAGATGCACGCGTAGATGCCCTGTTGCGCCCCTCGGTCGATCCGTCGTTGCCGGGACACCAGGGACCGGATCTGGGCAGCCTCGTCCTGCGCGGCGGCCAGCCGGCCCGACAGGGCAGTCGCCCTGGCATCCAACTCGGCCCTGAGGTCGTCGAGCTCCGCCTCACTGTCAGCGACCAACTCCCGGACCTGGTCGAGCCGGGCCCGGGAGGCCACCGCATCCTCGATGCGCACGCTCTCGCGCCGCTGCAGCGCGGAGACCAGGCCGGCACGCTGCACCGCCGCCTGTGACCCGTCGGAGGCCAACAGCGCCTCGAAGGCGGCGCCGGCTCCCTCCATGAACGTGGTGCGGGCGCGCCGGTTGAGCGCAGCCCGGGCGTCCTGCGCCGCCACTTCGTAGCGCTGTTCCTGCGCGCGGATGTCGTCGAGTTCGACGCGGGCGACCTCGATCTGCGCCCACACCTCCTCGTAGGCGTCGGTCGCGACATCGAGTTCGACCTCGAGACCCTCGACGACGCGCTCCGCATCGTCGAGATCGTCCAGCGTCTGCGCCTGGAGCGGTGCCAGCGGCGGCGCGACGACCGACGCGACCAACAGCACCACGACCACGATGACCGCCGACCTGCGGGAGCGTGGCGGCACGCAGAACCTCCCACGGATCTCGGGCAGCGGACAGAAGGACGCCCATCGCGACGGGCACGGCAACGGGGCAGGACGTCGGCGGGGCTCCACCCGGCCTCCGGCTCCCTCGAGCAGCACGGACCGGCGACGACGTCACGACGGCCCGGGGAAGGGTAGTGACCGGGCCGCACGGCCGCCCCGCACCACGCCGGCGGTGCAGGGCGGGCGGCCCCTGCCGGTTACGCTTCACGGGATGCATCGAGACGGCCGGAGGTAGTGGTGAGCGAGCACCCCGAGCGGGACCGTCCGTGGGTGATCCGCACCTACTCCGGTCACTCCTCCCCCACGGCCTCGAACGAGCTGTACCGCACGAACCTCGCCCGGGGGCAGACGGGGTTGTCGGTCGCCTTCGACCTGCCGACGCAGACCGGCTACGACCCCGACCACCCGTTGGCGGCGGGTGAGGTCGGCAAGGTCGGGGTGCCGATCTCGACGATCGACGACATGCGCACGCTGTTCGACGGCATCCCGCTCGACCAGATGAACACGTCGATGACGATCAACGCCACCGCGATGTGGCTGTTGGCGCTGTACATCGCCGTCGCGGAGGAGCAGGGCGCCGACGTCTCGCAGCTGGCGGGCACCACCCAGAACGACATCTTGAAGGAGTACCTGTCACGCGGGACCTACGCCTTCCCGCCGGAACCGTCGATGCGCCTGACCGCCGACATGATCGCCTACACCGTCGAGCACCTGCCCCGGTTCAACCCCCTGAACATCTGCAGCTACCACCTGCAGGAGGCCGGGGCGACCCCGGTCCAGGAGCTGGCCTTCGCCCTGGCCAACGCCATCGCCGTGCTCGATGCGGTGCAGGAGCGCGGCCAGGTGCCGCCGGAGCGCTTCCCCGAGGTCGTCGGGCGGATCTCGTTCTTCGTCAACGCCGGGATCCGGTTCGTCGAGGAGATCGCCAAGATGCGGGCGTTCGTCGAGCTGTGGGACCGCATCTGCACGGACCGCTACGGCGTGACCGACCCCAAGCTCAAGCGCTTCCGCTACGGCGTGCAGGTCAACTCGCTCGGCCTCACCGAGCAGCAGCCGGAGAACAACATCACCCGCATCCTCATCGAGATGCTCGGTGTCACGCTGTCCAAGGACTCCCGCGCCCGCGCCGTGCAGCTGCCCGCCTGGAACGAGGCCCTCGGTCTGCCCCGGCCGTGGGACCAGCAGTTGTCCCTGCGCATGCAGCAGATCCTGGCCGACGAGACCGACCTGCTGGAGTACGACGACCTGTTCACGGGCTCACCCGTCATGGCCGCGAAGGTGGACGGGCTGATCCAGGAGGCCACCTCGCTGCTGGACGAGGTGCTCGACCGCGGTGGCGCGATGCAGGCGGTCGACTTCATGAAGGGCGAACTCGTCCGCTCCAACGCCGAGCGCCTGCGTCGGATCGAGACCGGCGAGCAGGTCGTGGTCGGCGTCAACGCCTACACGGACGCTGCTCCCTCCCCGTTGGTCGATGAGCAGGGCGGGATCCTCGTCGTCGATGAGACGGCGGAGTCCGAACAGCTGGCACGGCTGCGGGCTGCCCGCGCGGCGCGGGACGACGACGCCGCAGCTGCGGCGTTGGACGAGCTGCGGCGGGATGCGGACTCCGGCGCCAACCTGATGCCGGCCTCGATCGCCTGCGCGAAGGCCGGTGTCAGCACCGGCGAGTGGTCCGAGGTGCTGCGTGAGCGCTTCGGCGAGTACCGCGGGCCCACCGGAGTCGGCGAAGGGGCGATCGCCGGCACGAGCAGCAGCGACCTCGAGGCAGCACGTGCCCGCGTCCGCGCGGTCGAGGGCCGGTTGGGACGCAAGCTGCGCATCCTGGTCGGCAAGCCGGGCCTCGACGGGCACTCCAACGGCGCCGAGCAGGTCGCGATCCGGGCGCGGGACCTGGGCATGGAGGTGATCTACGAGGGCATCCGCCTCACGCCGGCCCACATCGTGCGGGCAGCCGTGGACGAGGACGTCCACATCGTGGGTCTGTCGATCCTGTCGGGGTCACACCTGTCGCTGGTGCCCCAGGTGATCGATGGGCTGCGACGTGAGGGCCTCGACATCCCCGTGGTCGCGGGTGGGATCATCCCATCCGCGGATGCGGCCACCCTGCGATCGGCAGGCGTGGCTGCGGTCTTCACACCCAAGGACTACGGCCTGACCGCGGTGCTGGCCGACGTCGCCGAACTGGCCGTCAGCGACTGACCCCCGTCCGGGCCGCCGGTGGGACGGTTGGATCGGGGTTCGCGTGCAGCTGCGTTCAGGGGCCGAACGCAGTTGCACGCAAACCCCCCGGGGCCGAACGCAGATGCACGGAAACCCCGGGGCGGGGCGCGGGGTGGGATCAGGCCTGGGGGGTGTCGGGGCCGCTGAACCCGCGGTCGACGATCTGCTGTGCGTAGTCGCCCACCGCATCATCGACGTCGGTCTCGCGCAACGTGTCGACCGCCCGCACGAAATCGTTGCCCGTCCGGTTGATGTGCACCGTGTAGCGGGTGAGGTCCCCGAGCACGATCCGCGGGTCGTCCTCGATCGCCGACAGGTAGTCCACCCACGAGTCGAGGTGGAGGACGTAGCTGTCCCGCACGCCCTCGGCGGCCGGTCCGGGTTGCGGCGTGGAGAGCCGTCCCCGGAGCACCTCCAGGTCATCGAGACCCGCACGTGCGGCGGCCTCGATCGCGCTGAGCAGCTCCGCCGGGTCGTCGGGGTCCACGTCACCGCGGAAGGCTTCCTGGGTATCGAGCTGGTACCCGAGCATGACGCGTTCGGACGCGTCGATGTCGAGCAGCAACTCGGCGATGCGGGTGTCGTCCGCATCCAGCACCGCGAGGTCCGGCGCGGTGACCCGCTCCTCAGCCGGGACCTCGCGGTCCGGGCGCTCGCCGGGATCCTCACCCGCCGCCGCACCACCGTCGTCCCGGGCCGTATCGTCCTCCGAGGCACCGTCGCCGGGGGTGCCATCGGCCGCATCGTCGTCATCGCCCGGCTGGTCATCGCCGGGCGCACCGTCGGGATCGTCCGACGCGGAGCCGTCGGCGGGCGCTTCGGCCGCCTCGTCCCCGGTCGACAGCAGGAACGCGCCCCCGACCAGCAGGGGAACGACGAGGAACAGCAGCACGGCCGTCACGGCGCCGACCACGATCCACCGGCGCCGGCGACGACGCGCCTCCCGCTCCCGGACGAACGGAGGTGGTGGAGGCCCGTCGGCGTCCGGGCCGTCGCCGTCGGACATCCCCGGGTAGTGCACGTTCACGCGCGACCCTCACCTGTTGGCCGGCGTCACGGTACCGCCGATCGGGACCGCGACGACCCGGGCCACCCGACGATCCGGGCGGCCCGGGTAGACCGGGCTACGGGCAGATCATCTCGAAGGTCAGCACGCCGCCGTCGGGATGGACCTCCGAGGCGCGCGTCGCATCGTCGGGTTCCAGTTCGAGCTCACCCGAGACCTGCGTGCCATCGGAGGTGACGCCGTCGATGTCCTCGCCGCGAGCCCGATAACCCTCGCCGTCCCCGATGGTGCCACCTTCGCCATCGAAGAAGATCTCGACGAGGTCCGGTGCGTCGAAGTCGTGGCCATCGCCGTCAGGAGGGAAGCGGACCTGCAGGTTCGGCAGATCAGCACCGCTGGCGCGGATCTGGAAGAGGTCGTCGACGATCTCGTCGCACACGACGCGCGAGAAGGTGTGGTCCTCCCCCATCCAGGATGCGGTCGCCGCTCCGTCTCCACCGTTCACATCATCCTCGTCATCGGCGGGATCGTCGTCCTCAGCAGCGTCCTCGTCCGGCTCGTCCACCGCATCATCTTCCTCGGTGGGCGCCTCGTCAGGTGCGGCGTCCCCGTTCTGGTCGTCAGCGCTCTGGCACCCCATGAGCGCCACCAGCGCGGCGGCGGACAGGACAGTTGCGCGTCGTCGGAAGAACATCTCTCAGCTTTCGTTGCGGTCCGTTTCGGTTCCCACCGCCGGTGTGCGGGCCACCGCCGGACCGCCGCGCTGCTCAGCCCACGGGATAGCCAGCCACCTCCAGCGCCGATGCCAGTTCCGCGACATGCGGATGGCCACGGGTCTCGAGCTCGAGCACCACCTCGACGTAGCCGAGCTGCAGCCGGGGATCCAGGCGATGGTGGTTGACCCCGATGACGTTGGCACGCTGCTCGGCGACCAGGGCCAGGAGCGCTGACAGCCCGCCCGGACGGTCCGGCACCCGCGTCCGCAGCGATGCGTACCGGCCGATGGCGGACAGCCCACCGGTCACCAGGTGCTGCAGGAACAGCGGATCGATGTTGCCGCCGGACACGGTCGCGACGACGGGGAAGTCACCCTCGATGCGACCGGCGATGAGCGCCGCGACGGCGGCCGCGCCGGCCGGCTCGACGACCAGCTTGGCCCGCTCGAGGAGGATCACGACGGCTCGGGACAGCTCCTCGTCGGTCACCGTGACGATGTCGTCGACCAACGATCCGACATGGGCGAGGGTCAGTTCACCGGGACGCTTGACCGCGATGCCGTCCGCGATCGTGGTCGAGACCGGAAGCCGGACGGGCACACCCGCATCCAGCGATGCCGCGAAGGACGCGCAACCGGCCGCCTGCACGCCGATGATGCGCACGTCCGGACGCAGCGCCCGCAGGACCACGGCGATCCCGGACAGCAGCCCGCCGCCGCCCAGACACACCACCACCGTCGCGGCGTCAGGGACCTGCTCGACGATCTCCAGGCCCGCCGTTCCCTGCCCGGCGATGATGTCGTGGTGGTCGAACGGGTGGACGAAGGTCCGCTGCTCGTCTCGGGCGTGGGCCTGCGCCGCATCCATCGCGTCGTCGAAGGACCGGCCGACGAGTTGCACCTCCGCGCCGTAACCGCGGGTGGCCTCGAGCTTCGGCAGGGGCGCGTCGATCGGCATGAACACCGTCGCGGCGACGCCCTGGAGGCCCGCGGCCAGGGCGACCCCCTGCGCATGGTTGCCCGCCGACGCGCACACCACCCCCCGGTCACGTTCATCCGACGGGAGCTGGGCGATCCGGTTGTAGGCACCACGTAGCTTGAACGACCCGGCGCGCTGCAGGTTCTCGCACTTGAGCCAGACCTGACCGCCGGCGAGCTGACCGATCGCGCGGGAGCGCTCGACCGGGGTGCGGTCCACCACCCCTGCCAGTCGCTCGCGTGCCGATCGGACCGCATCGACGTCCACCAGTTGCATCGAACTCCCCTCCGCTGGGTTCGGCGAGCGTAGACCTCGGGGACGCGGCGGGGCAGGGATGTCCGAGCGATCGGAGGGGTCGTCCGGCTCTGGTCACCGATGTTGGCGTGACTACGATCAGCCGGGACATGGACGCCCACCGTCCGTTCCCCGCACCAGGAGACAGCGACCCGATGGCTGAACAGTTCCGTACCGCACACGACACCATGGGCGAGATGCAGATCCCCATCGACGCGCTCTGGGGCGCATCGACGCAGCGGGCGGTGGAGAACTTCCCCATCTCGGGCCAGCCGGTGCCGCTGGAGGTCGTCCACGCGCACGCGATGCTCAAGTGGGCAGCGGCCACGGCGAACGAGGTGACCGGGGCCGTCGACGCCGAGGTCGCGGACGCGATCCGCCGCGCCGCGGACGAGGTCATCGACGGCGAACTCGACGAGCACTTCCCGGTTGACGTGTTCCAGACCGGGTCGGGCACCTCGACCAACATGAACGTCAACGAGGTGGTGGCCAACCGCGCCAAGCAGCTGCTCGGCGAGGAGCTGACGTCGGCCCGCGTCCACCCCAACGACCATGTCAACGCGTCGCAGTCCTCCAACGACACCTTCCCCACCTCCGTGCACGTCGCGGTGGCGCGGGTCGCCAACAACGACCTGCTGCCGGCCCTCGACCACCTCGCCGCCGCCCTGCGGGCCAAGGAGTCCGAGTGGTCCGACGTGGTCAAGTCGGGTCGCACCCACCTGATGGACGCGACCCCGGTCACGCTCGGGCAGGAGTTCGGTGGCTACGCCCGGCAGATCGAGCTCGGACGCCAACGGGTCGAGCGGTCACTGGCGTCGGTCTACGAGCTGGCCCTCGGAGGCACGGCGGTCGGCACCGGCCTGAACTGCCCGCCGGGCTTCGTCGAGCAGGTCATCGAGCTGATCGCGCAACGCACCGAACTGCCGTTCCGCGAGGCCGAGGACCACTTCGAGGCACAAGGTGCGCGCGACGCGCTGGTCGAGGTCTCGGGGGCGTTGAAGACCGTCGCCGTGAGCCTCATCAAGATCGCGAACGACGTGCGGTGGATGGCGTCGGGGCCCCGGACGGGGCTCTACGAGATCCAGTTGCCCGAGATCCAACCCGGCAGTTCGATCATGCCCGGCAAGGTCAACCCGGTGATCCCCGAGTCCGTCCGTCAGGTCGCCGCCCAGGTGATCGGTAACGACGCCGCGGTCACGGTCGGCGGGCTGTCCGGTGAGCTCGAGCTCAACGTCATGATCCCGCTGATGGCCCGCAACGTCATCGAATCCGAGACGCTGCTCGCGAGCGTCTGCCGGGTGTTCGTCGACAAGTGCCTGGACGGCACCGAGGCGACCGAACAGGGTCCCGAACTCGTCGAGCGCTCCCTGATGCAGGTGACCGCGTTGGTCCCGGAGATCGGTTACGAACGCTCGGCCGGCCTCGCGAAGAAGGCACACAAGACCGGGCAGACGCTGCGTGAGGTCGCGCTGGAGGACGGCGTGGCCGAGCAGACGTTGGACCGGGTCCTGGACTACAAGCGGATGACGGAGGGCGGGGTCCTGTAGGTCACGGGCCCAACATGGCCTGAGGCACCCGGGTCCGTCGCGCTACAGCTCGGCGATCGCGGCGCTGACGCCCAGCTCCAGTTCGCTCAGGTGGTCGTCGTCCAGCGGCCTGCCATCGGCGTCACGGACGTAGAAGACGTCCATGGCCTCGTGGCCGACCGTCTGGATCCGGGCCACGACGATGTCCAGTTCGAGCTCAGCCAGCGCCATGGCGATGCCGTAGAGCACACCGATGCGGTCCAGCGTCCGGATCTCGATCACCGTCGACCGTCCCGATGGATCCAGCGAATGCAGCACCTGGGTGGGCACCTCGGGCAGCCTCGACACCCGGTGGGCATCCGTCCTGGCCTTGCGGGCCACCCGGGCCCGGACCGCCAGACGACCGGCGGCGGCGTCGGCCAGGTCACCCTCGACCAGCGCCCACCACGACCCGCCGGCACCCTCGGGGGGCTGCACCTTGAACGTGTCGACGGCCAGACCGTCCTCGCGGGCGAAGGCGTCGGCGGCGACGATCGAACCGCCGTGGAGCGACAGCACCCCTGCGACCTTGGCGAACCAGCCGTGCGAATCCAGCGCCACGACATCCAGTTCGTCGAGACCGTCCAGACCGTCCGGATCGTCCTCACCGGGGGTGACGCGCGTGCGGACCTCGCTCGGCCCCGGACGGGAGCTCGCCATCAGGGTGTGGCGGACGACCGCCCGCGGCGACACGGCGGCGGCGTAGCGGGAGGGCAGGGCGGCGAGGTGGCCGCGGACCGCCTCGGGTGAGGAACCGAGCTCCTCGGCGAGCTCCTGCGCGGCGCGCACGGTCACGATCGCGCCTTCGGCAACCTCATCGGGGGGCTTCTCGTCGAGCACGGCTCTCACCTTCGTCACGAGCGTCCGGACCAGGGCGGCGGTCCAGTCGCTCCAAGCGGTCGGGCCCGTCGCGCGACCGTCGGCCGTCGCGAGCAGGTGCAGACAGGACAGCATGGACCGGTCGCCAACCAGCTCGGCGATCTCCTCGGCCAACGCGGGGTCGGTGACGTCACGCTTGCGCGCGGCGTCGGGCAACACCAGGTGCAGGGCGACCATACGACCCACCAGGTCGACGGTTGCCTCCCCGGCCCCCATGCGCTCGGCCATGGCACGGGCGACGGGGATCCCCGTCTGACTGTGCGGCTCCCCGAACGCCTTGCCGACGTCGTGGAACAGCGCGCCGAGCAGCAGGCCCTCGCGATCCCGGACCTCTTCGAGCGCCTCGGTCGCCCACGGCTCGCGCCGGACGAGGTCCCCGAGCTCTGCGGCGGTGTGCCAGGCATGCCGGTCCAGCGCGTAGCAGTGGAAGGGGTTTCGTTGCGCCCGGCCACGCAGCGGTGCCCACTCCGGAAGGATCGCCGTGAGGATCCCGACGTCGTCGAGCTCCGCCAGTCCTGGCAGCGATATCCGACCCCGCCAGAGCACGCCGACGAACCGTTCACGGTCGCGGTCGGTCCAGACCCATCCGACGTCGTCGTTCGCGGCATGTGCGCGCAGTCGCGACGCGCTGCCGCGGTCGAGCACGGCTCCGGAGTCGGCCAGCGCAGCGAGCAGACGACTCGGCAGATCGGGCGTCGACGCCGGCAGGTCGACCGGCAGACGCAGCACGCCGTCGACCAGCTCGAACCCGTCGACCGTGTCCTGCGTCGGCCGGCCACGGCGCCGCTTCCCGCGGGCGAGGTCCGCATCGATCAGCGCCCAGGCGCGCCGGTGCACGTGGTTGACGCTCCGCGCGGCAAGGAACAGGCCGTTGAGGAGCTGGTGCGGGGCGAGGTCGTGCTCGTCGTGATCGCTGAAGCCGAGCTGCTGGGCGACCTTCTCGTGCAGGTCCATGCGCAGCACGTCGGTCTTGCCGGCGACCAGCTGCAACGCCACGCGTGCGGCCAGCAGCCGGTCCTCCGCGTCGGCCAACCGGGGGCGGTCGGGAGCACCGAGGTAGCCCGCCGGGACCAGCGGATCCAGGCCGGCGCTTCCGACGAGTGCGGCCGCCGCCCACCGCAGCGACTGGATGTCGCGCAACCCGCCGGCACCATCCTTGAGATCGGGCTCGAGGACCTCTGCGGCGTCACCGGCCTTGTCGCGTCGGGTGCCGTCCGCGCGCCGGAGGGTGGCCAGGAACCGGTCCGGACGTCGCCGCAGACGACGGATCGACTCCACCCGGACCAGCTGCGCGAACCCGGCGTCGCCGGCGATCGTCCGCAGGTCGAGCATCGCGGTCGCCGTATCCAGGTCATCGATCGCGCCCAGGGACTCGCGGCGATCGCGCACCGCGTAGCCGACGGTCAGGCCGGCGTCCCACAGCGGGTAGATGATCTCACGGACGGCTTGTTCCAGGACCGACTCGGGGAGCCGGTCGTGCAACAGGAGCAGATCGACATCGGAGGCCGGGCACATCTCGCGGCGGCCGTAGCCACCCACGGCGATGACCGCGAAGCGGTGTCGAGCGAGGACCGGGGCGGACAGTTCGACCAGACCCGCATCGATGGCGTCCGCCCAGGCATGACACCAGCCCCGGCCGGGAGGGGGCCCGTCCTGGGCGAGCCCGGCCGACGTCGCCTTCAGCCGGGCGACGATCGCCGCTGGATCGCAGGCGTCGGGGTCCGATTCGGACCCCGACGCCGTCCCGGCCGACCTGTCCGACGGATCTACGTCGGAGGGGGTCGACCCAGGCCTCACAGAGCCTCCGCATCCTCCTCGGCGGTCCGGATGCGCACAACCCGGTCGACGGTGGTCACGAAGACCTTTCCGTCGCCGACCTGTCCGGTCTGTGCCTGCTTGACGATCGCATCGATGACGCCGTTGACCTCCTCGTCGGAGGTCAGGATCTCCAGCTTCACCTTCGGTACGAACTCGATCGCGTACTCAGCGCCGCGATAGACCTCGGTGTGGCCGCGTTGGCGACCGTAGCCGCGGACCTCGGACACGGTCAGGCCCTGCACCCCCAGTTCCTGCAGGGCCTCCTTCACCTGATCCAGCTTGTGTGGCTTCACGATGGCCGTGACGAGCTTCACGTCGTCCTCCTTGTTCTCGACCATCTGTGGTCGAGCCGTTGGCGTCAACCAGCAGGGTGGCGTACCACCCGCGGTGGCGGTGATCCTCGCGGGCCGGCATCACAGAGCAGTGTCGTGATCGTTTCGACCCGGTTACGCCCGCATCCGGGGATCGGACATCCCGATCCCATCATCCCAGAACGACCACCGAGGCCGTGAATCCGTGCAGTTCGCTGCGGTCGCCGACCGGGCCGATCTCGCCGGCGCAGAACGCTCCCGCGACCGGCCCACCGAGCTCCCGACCGACCAGCGTGACGTCGTGGTCCGGCGCCCCGAACAGCCGGCGACCCCGACCGTTGCACGTGAACAGCAGCCCTCCCTCAGCGGGGCCGACCCCGGCCATGCGGCGCTGGAGATCGTCGGTCGCGGACCGCCCGTCACGGACCTGGAACTGCACGACCTGACCGATCTCGATCAGATCGCCGACGGTGATCGAACCCGCGTCCGGATCGATCCCGAGGACCCCACGGATGCGGAAATCGCCGGTGAGGTAGTGGTCCTGTTGATGGTCCACCACCAGGCCGAGGTGCAACCCCCCGGTCCGCAGGAGCTCACGGTCCTGCGCATCGACCTCCTCGAGCAGTGCCTGCAACCTCGAGGTAGCTGGCTCTCCGGCCAACTCGAGGATCCGGTTGCGTTCCGCGGCCGTGACCGTCAGCGGGGTCCCGACCGGACGACAGCCGTGCGAGACGATGGTGCGCACGGCGGCTGCGGGCAACACCACACCGACGGCCCCGTCCTCGTGGATCCGGCCGTCGAGCAGCAACCGCGACTGCCCCGACCCCCCGGAGACCAGCCCTCCGACGATGCGGTGTCCGGGGCGCTGATCACCGATCCGGGTGATGACCTCGGTCGCCGGGAACGAGAACGGATCGGCGAGGACGAGCGTGACCTCATCGAGCTGCGGGTCCGGCCAGCCGGCGACCGCGATCCCGCCCTCCGGCGTCCGGACCGACCAGGACCGGAAGGGCTGCGGCTGCGCCCCGTCGAGGTCGGCCGCCCAGACGCTGACGCCCGGTCCGGCCTCCACCTCCTCATCCGGGCCAACCACACCCTGCGCGACCGCACCGACGATGACGCCGGGCTCCAGGCGGGCCTCGACGGCCGCGGCGATCGAGGCCATCTCATCGGCGTGGTCGGCGGTCGCGAACACCACGACCAGATCGCAACCGACCCCGATCCGGGCACCGACGTTGTCCGCGGCCTCGGCGGCGGCGATACCCCCGTCACCGGCACGCGACAGAGCGGCGGCAACGTGCATCAGCGAACCTCCTGGATGTCGGGTGCGCGGCGCAGACAGCACGAGCGTAGGGCCCCAAACCCGCAGTTCGCGCGCTCGGCGCACCCACCCACCCCAATCTCGCGCGAAGGACGCACGGTCAGGCACATCGAGGGGCACTTGGGGGTTACAACTACACGGACGGCCTGCCCCTGGCCGTCACGGCACATCACCATGTTCGACGCCCCATCGAACGATGTGCCGGCGATCGTTCCTCTTGAGGACGATCGTGCGCCGGTCGACGCCGTGCCCCGCGCGTCCCGGCTTACGGACCCCCGGCTTCGCCGGGGGTCCGTTCTTTGTGCCGGAAACCACCGGGAGCCCGCCGTGTCGGCGGGCTCCCGGTGGTGCCGTCGCTCTCGCTGACCGGCCCCGGGCCAGCCAGCGCCGACCGGCCTCAACCGAGTCGCTCGATCATCAGCTGGGCGGCCTCGGAGGGGTTCATCGCCACCGAGATCCCGTAGCCCTCGAGGAGTTCCTTCTTCTCGGCCGCGGACTCGCCGCCCTCGCCACCCTCCTTGACGATGGCACCGGCGTGGCCCATCTGCTTGCCCTCCGGGGCCTCGAAGCCGGCGATGTAGCCGACGACGGGCGTGTCCGGGATGTTGTCCCGGATCCACTGGCCGGCGAGCTGTTCCTCGGCGCCGCCGATCTCGCCGACGAACGCGATCGCATGGGTGTCCGGATCGGCGGCGAAGGCCTCGATGACGTCCAGGAACTGCGTCCCGATGACGGGGTCACCACCGATCCCCACACAGGTCGAGATGCCGATGCCGGCCTCTGCCAACTCGTGCATGATCTGGTAGGTCAGGGTGCCGGAGCGGCTCACCAGCCCGACGTTGCCAGGCATGGTGGTGTCGGCCGGGATGATGCCGACGTTGGACTTCCCGGGCGAGATGATGCCCGGACAGTTCGGTCCCACCAACCGGACCCCGCCGCGCCGCACGACCGTGTCGTAGACCTCGGTCATGTCGTGGACCGGGACCCCTTCGGTGATGGTGATGATGGTCTCGATGCCGGCTTCGTAGGCCTCGAGGATCGCACCCTTGGTGAACGGGGCGGGAACCATCACCATCGAGGTATTGGCACCGGTCGCCTCGACCGCCTCCTTGACGGTGGCGTGCACCGGCAGGTCGAGTTCCTCCCAGGTGGTGCCACCCTTCTTGGGGTGGATGCCGGCGACGACTTCGGTGCCGTAGGCCTGGTTGCGCTTGGCGTGGAACGTGCCCTGGGCGCCGATGCCCTGGACGACCACCTTGGTGTTCTCGTCGATGAAGATGCTCATGTGATGCTCCTGTGCGCCGCTGCGGGCGCCGTCGTCTGCGTCGGGCGGCTCAAGCCTGCGCGGCCAGTTCGACCGCCTTCGCGGCGGCGTCCTGCATCGTCGCGGCGGCGACCACGCTCGCGTGGCCAGCTTCCTCGAGGAGGCGGCGTCCCTCCTCAGCGTTCGTGCCGTCCAACCGCACGACCAGCTTCTGCGGGAAGTCGCCCAGGCGGCGGGTGGCCTCGATGATCCCGTTGGCGACCTCCTCGCCGCGGGTGATGCCCCCGAAGATGTTGATGAACACGCTCTTGACCGAGGGGTCCTTGAGCACCAGCCCGAGCGACTCGGCCATCGCGTCCGCGGAGGCGCCACCACCGACGTCCAGGAAGTTCGCCGCTCGTCCGCCGTTCTGCGCGACCACGTCCAGCGTCGCCATGACCAGGCCCGCGCCGTTGCCGAGCACACCAACCTGGCCGTCGAGCTTGACGTACTGGATGCCCTTCTCCTTGGCCTCGGCCTCCAGGGGGTCGTCCGCGTCGATGCCCGGGATCTGCCATTCGGCGTAGCCGTCGTGGCGGAAGGCGGCGTTCCCGTCGAGGGTCACCTTGGAGTCGAGCGCGATCACCGAATCGTCGGGACGACGGATCAGGGGGTTGATCTCCGCGAGCGTGGCATCCTCGTCGCGGTAGGCGTTGAACAGGGCGACGAGCAGGTCGGCGGCACCGTCGAGCACCTCGGCCGGCAGGTTCGCCTGGGTCACGATCTCCATCGCCGTGTCGCGGGACAGCCCGGCGACCGTCTCGTGGGGCGACAGGGTCCGCTTGACGACCGCATCCGGGTTGGTGCGGTTGACCTCCTCGATGTCGACCCCGCCCTCCTTCGAGCAGATCACGAGGTGACCCTTGCTGACCCGGTCGTGCATGACCGAGAGGTAGTACTCCTCGGCGATGTCACTGGCCGGCTCGACGTACACGACGTTGACCGTGTGCCCCTTGATGTCGAGGCCCAGGATCGATCCGCCGTGTTCACGTGCCTCCTCGACACTGCTGGCGAGCTTGACCCCGCCGGCCTTCCCACGCCCACCGGTCTTGACCTGGGCCTTGACGACCACCGCGGACGCGCCGTCCGCGAAGGCGGCTTCAGCGCCGGCGACGACCTCATCGACGGTGCGACAGATCGCGCCGACCGGGGGGACGGGGACGCCGTTGCGTCCGAAGAGCTGCTTGCCTTGGAACTCCACGAGGTCCATGGAGGGATCCTTCGGTCGAGGGTTTGCGGGGAACGTGTGGTGCGGGTCGTGCCGTGCGGGGGGGGACGTGCAGGAAGATCGGCGGGATGCTCGGAGCTAGGAGACGTGATCGGGGACGTGATCGGCGACCCAGGCGGTGATCGTCGCCATCGGGGTCCCGGGCGTGAAGATCTCCGCGACACCCTGCTCCTTGAGCGTCTCGATGTCCTGCGCCGGGATGATGCCGCCGCCGAACACCACGACGTCACGGGCGCCCGCCTCCCGCAGGAGCGCGACGACCTTGGGGAACAGCGTCAGATGGGCGCCGGAGTGCACCGACAGGCCGATGGCCTGGGCATCCTCCTGCAGGGCCGCGGACACGATCTGCTGCGGGGTCTGGTGCAGGCCGGTGTAGATGACCTCCATACCCGCGTCCCGCAACGCACGCGCGACGACCTTGGCCCCTCGGTCATGACCATCGAGCCCAGGCTTGGCTACGACGACGCGGATCGCCATCGGCGTGCCACCCTCCTGTCAGGCCGCGGGCCGGGCTCTCGAGATGGTTACGAACCGTGTGCCCCGCGGCCTGCCCGAGGATAGTCGGGGTCGGACACCCGTTGAAAAGTGAGGCACCGCCGCGGCCCCTTCGGCGTCGTGCCTGCGATGGTCGTGGGCGGTTGGCGCTGCGGTGCGAGGTACCGTCCCCGGGATGAGCCAGGCTCCTCCCGGCGCCGGTGATGATCCGGCCGACCGTCCCGAATTCGGCCCCTCCGGCTACCTGCCCGAGCGGGCAGCCAAACGCGCCCGCAAGATCGTGCTCCGGGCTCCCCTGGGTGCGCAGTGGATCGTCGGGGCACTGGTCGCGGGTGCCCTCGTCGTGGTCGCCGGGGTGCTGTTCCTCCAGAGCGGCGACGCCCCGCCACCGGAGCCCTGGGTAGCGGTCGCCGAGACTTCTGAACTCGGATCCAGCCGATACGACGCGGACATCGACGCGCTCATCGTGACCGCGGGCGGACGGGCCCGAGCGTTCGCCGGCGCCGTCGACGTCGAGTACTGCGCCGCCAGCAACCGGCTCGAGTCGCTCGACGGCGGCGTGTGGGCGCTCACCGGCCGGGGCCTGGACGGCACGCCGTCACTGGATGAGCACCCGACGCTGGTGTCCGCAGGCGTGCTCTACGTCGACCCGACCCGCCGCGCACCCGCCCCGGAGCCGATGGACGACCCGGTCGAGCGCGGCTGCACCTGACCCGCAACCCGCCGGCTGACCGTTCCACCCGCCGATGACGTACGATATCGTTTTGATAGCCATCCGCGGCGACGTTGGCGGCAACGGAGATGGAGCCATCATGGGCGACCTGCTGATCCGAGGGATCTCACCTGAAACGCACGACGAGCTCAAGCGACGCGCGCAGCAGGACGGCGTCAGCCTCCAGACCTACGTCGCCCGCCTGCTCAAACGCGCCACGACGGTTCCGTCGCTGGCCGACTGGGTCGAACAGCTCGAGGAGCTCCCAAGACATCGCGAAGCCTCCGGTGCGCAGGCCGTTCGCGATGCCCGCGACGAGCTGCCGTGATCTACGTCGTGGACGCATCCGCGATCGTCGACCTGCTCATCCGCAGCGATCCCGGGGAGCGCGTTCGGCGACGTCTGTCCGCTGACACCCATGCGGCACTGGTCACCGTGGCACATCTCGATGCCGAGGTCTTCTCCGGCCTTGCTCGGCTCCACCGCGCAGGTGAGGTGACGGCCGCCGAGGTCGAGCAGTTGCTGCGTCGGCTGGCACGCCTGGACGTCCGTCGCATGCCCATCAACGGCGAGCTGTTGGCAGCGGCATGGCGGTTGCGCGACAACGTCTCCGCCAGGGATGCGCTGTACGTCGCAGCTGCCCGCGGTCTTGGCTGTTCGCTCCTGACGACCGATGAGCGTCTCGCACGGGCGATACCAGACCTCACAGCGGAGGGCCTCACCTGACGACGACCACCTCGGATCGTTCGGGCCTCACGTCGTCGGACAACGCCATCAGACGTGCGCCGCACGGAACAACGGGTCTCCGGACCGCACCAGCGCTTCCGCAGGAACGCCCGGACCCCTGGACCTTGCTGCAACCGTGGCAGGAGGCAGGAACTCGCAGACGTTGGCCGCCCATCAGCTTGCGACTGGATGCCCCGCCTGCCGCAAACATATACTGACTGAGTGGCGTGTATCCGGAGGCGACGATGACGAAACGGCTCATCGATGTGGACGACGACGTCCTGGAGGCTGCGCGGCGTGTCCTGGGCAGGGACACCATCAAAGACACGGTCAACTCTGCCCTCCACGCCAGCGTGCAGGCCGCCGAGCGCCGACAACGCGTGGACCAAGCGGCGCTGAAGCGATTCGCTGCGGCCTCACGTGATCTGCTCGACGAAGACGTGATGACCGACGCGTGGCGCTGGTGACCGAGCTCGAAGTCGGCTACTCGGCCCGCTCCAGCCAGGACTACGCCGCGACGCGCCAGGACCTGCTCGATCTGCTCATTCCGGTGGCGATGCCCGTACGCGCCGAGGAGCGGGCCCGTGAACTGCAGCGCGACCTGGTGACCCGGGGGCAGCATCGCGGCGTGAGTGTCCCCGATCTCGTGCTGGCTGCCATCGCAGACATCGAGGAACTCACCATCCTGCACGACGACGCCGACGTCGACCTGATCTCCGATGTCATCGGTCAGCACACCGAGTGGGTCGTGCCGCGCGGCAGCATCCACTGACCGTCGGGGAACGGCCCCCGGCCCGCTCGGACGACGCTCTCCGCACATCGTCTGCCGAGGCGTGCCGAGTGGGATGGCATCCTCGGTGCGTGGCTGTCCGGGTACTTGAGGGTCAGGCGGCGTCGTCGACGGACCCCGTGGTCATCAGCTGATCGAGCCGCTCGAGGGTGGCCTTCATCCCCTTGAGGTTGCGCTTGGGGTAGCGGGCGAGCTCCAGGGCCAACGGAGACTTCGCCCGTGACCAGTCGAAGGTCTCGGTGACCTCCGTGCCACCGTCAACGTCCTTGAACTCGTAGCGCCACCGGTGACCGCCGAAGTGCCGCCACGCGATCCGCTCACCCTCCTCGAACTCCACCACGGTGTTGGTGATCTTGTAGGGCGCGCCGATCTTCATGTCCATCCCGAAGGTGGCGCCCTTCTCCAGGCGTTCCGGGCCGCTTTCACGCGACTGCTGCACGGTGCCGGAGCCGTCGATCAAGGAGTGTTTCGCGGGGTCGGCGATCACATCGAAGATCGCCTGCCGGTCAGCCGCGATGACGCGACTCGTCGAGATCTGTCGTTCCTTGGCCATGGGGTGTCCTTCCACAGGGACGTCGAGGTGGTTCGGTCCGGCGCGGCGCGCCGGGTTGGTCGGTGCCCGAGCAGGGTTTGCGTGCAGGAGCGTTCAGGGGGTGAACGCGGATGCACGCAAACCCCTCGGGCGGGGCGGGGG
>Ga0207421_10001401_pt1 | contig 31064 bp, 27 predicted proteins | sample SodLakKL_010_SED_4_FD_187542 | JGI IMG/M metagenome (GOLD analysis project Ga0207421, IMG submission 187542) | Alkaline sediment microbial communities from Lake Tanatar, Kulunda Steppe, Russia - 8KL_010_SED (SPAdes) (version 2) | ecosystem: Environmental > Aquatic > Non-marine Saline and...
TAGTTTATCATGTTATCACCCACTCTCATTTTAACATAGGACGTACCGTAAATTTTCAGGATATTGTTGGAATATTTTTCACCTGCCCTACACATTCACTATCAATATGTTATAATGTTTTAGACATGTTTACGGACATTCAATCCAATAACAACCATTCGACATAAGGAGGTGTCATTTGTGAGCCAAATCGATTTTTTCGCCCTGGGCGGTCTCGGAGAAGACGGCAAGAACATGTATTGTCTTGAAATCGAGAACCAGATCTACGTTCTCGACGCCGGTTTGAAATATCCCACCGACGAGCTTTACGGTGTGGATGCCGTACTCCCCGATTTTTCTTATCTGATTGATAACAAGCACCGCGTCAAGGCGATATTCCTTTCACACGGCCACGAAGACCATATTGGGGCCATGCCCAGATTGCTGAAGGAGATGAACGTTCCCGTCTACGGAACCCATTTCACTTTGGCCATCCTTGAAGATACCCTCAAGGAGCAATCCATGGACGCAAAGCAATACAAGTTCCAGACCATCAACAAAGACAGCGTCATCAACTTCAAGAACATTACGGTGTCGTTCTTTCAGACCACGCATTCTATCCCTGAAAGCGTCGGCATCGCGTTTGAAACCGAGGACGGTGTCATTGTCTACAGCCCGGACTACACGTTCGACCAGAACGTCGACCCGACCTACCGGACCTCGTTCGACCGGCTTTCCGCCATTGCAGGCAAGAAAGTCCTCGCCCTGCTCACCGAATCCTTGAACGCGGACGCACAGGGAAAAGTCACCGGAAGCCGTCCCCTCAATCACACCTTGAACCGCACATTCATGAACGCCAAGGGCCGGATTGTGGTCTCCACCTTTTCAACGGACATCTACCGCATCCAGCAAGTGGTCAATGTGGCGCTCAAGCACGGACGCAACATCGCCATCATCGGAAGAAAAGCGCAGCGCCTGGTGGACATCGCCATCACGCAAGGCTATTTGAAAATCCCTGAAGAGCGTCTTCTCAACCTCAAGTTCATCGATGAAAACAACAAGAACGAACTCAAAGACAGCGTCGTGCTTGTCACCGGCGAACGCCACGAGCCGTTTTTCATGCTGCAACGCATGGTACGCAAAGTCGATCGTCTGATTCACCTCAACGAAGCCGATGACGTGATGATGCTCACCCCACCGGTTCCGGGTACCGAGAAGATCGCCGCGCGTACGCTCGACACCCTTTATCGCAACGACATCAACCTCATCAAAGTCGATAAGGCCATGTTGCCTTCCGCGCATGCGAGCAGCGAGGATATCAAGCTTCTGACCAACATTCTCAATCCCCAGTACATTGTGCCCATTATCGGTGAATACCGCCATTTCTACGCGGTACAACAAATCGCCAAAGAACTCGGTTATAAGGACAAAAACGTCATCGACCTTGAAAACGGCCAGGTCCTGAGAATTCAAAACGGACAGCTCAAAGGCGTCGCCCAGAAAATCAAGTCCGGCGATGTGCTGGTCGACGGCATCCTGGACAGCGATCTGAGCGAAGTGGTGCTCAAAGACCGCGAAATCCTTTCCCAGGATGGCGTCATGCTCATCATCGGTCATATCGACGCCAAGAAAAAACAAAGCGTCGGCGATCCGGAAGTCATCTCCAGAGGGTTCGTCTTCATGAAACAGAACGAAGAACTGATCGACGAGGTCACCGCCATCTATGACGATGTCGCCAAAGAGATGTTCTCCAAACGGTATTTCGATTACCGGCTCTTCAAGGAGAAACTGCGCGACGACATCTCCAAGCATCTTTTCAAATCCACGTCCCGACGCCCGATCGTCATTCCCGTATTGATTGACGTGTCGAAAGGATGAGCATGGAGATCGAAATCATCGAAGACAACCTGGACAAAGCGTCGCTTTCGTACCTAAAGCCCCACATCGGGGCCCGTGCCGTCTTTTTCATTGAGGGCAGGCTTTGTCTTGTGCACTATGAGAAGACCCACCGATACACACTCCCGGGCGGCGGCGTGGATGAGGGCGAGACGCTTGAAAAGGCCCTCAAACGTGAAGTGCTGGAGGAAACCGGCTATCAGGTCACATCCCTCAAACCGACCGTCACGCTCAAGGAGTATTTCACCGATTCCATCTGGCATCATCATTTCTTTCTTTGTGAAGTCGCCCCGAATCCAAAGGGCCAAAGTCTCACGGACGAAGAGAAGGAACGTGGCATGAAACCGGTGTTCAAACCGCTAGAGGAAGCTATCGACATTTTCGCATTCCAAGAATCGGACAACCGTTATCAAACCAACATCAATAAACGCGAACTCATGGGACTGATGCACAGTCTCGAGTAGGCTTGAAATGCGCATAATTTTGTGTTACAGTTTACAAACGTGCGCGATGTGTTATAATTAACAAGGATTAAATCTATGGAGGTATCTTATTTACTATGGCAAAAATTGAAGAACTATCAAACTCACGTGTGAAACTCACCATCGACGTCACTCCTGAGCAATTTGAAGAAGGCCTTGACAAAGCGTTCGAAAAGATCAAAGACGACGTTGAAATCAAAGGATTCCGAAAAGGAAAAGTGACCCGTGAAGTATACGAACAGCATAAAGGCGTTGAATCACTTTATGAAGAAGCGCTCAACCATGTCGTTCAAGAAACTTATGTCCAAGCGGTCATGGACAACAATCTGCAGGTCGTAAGCCAACCCAAAATCGACCTCGACATCAACAATGTCAAAAAAGGCGAACCCTTCACATACACGGCGATCGTCGCTGTAAAACCGGATGTTGAACTCGGTCAATACAAAGGGCTTGAGTACGAAGAGCCTTCCGATGAAGTGACCGAAGAGGAAGTCAATGCGGAAATCCAGAAACTCCGTGAACAAAACGCGGAACTGATCGTCAAAGAAGAAGGCGCGCTTGAAGAAGGCGACACCGCCGTCTTTGATTTCGAGGGATTCCTCGACGGCGAACCGTTCGAAGGCGGAAAAGCCGAGAACCATGAACTTGAAATCGGCAGCGGACAATTCATCCCCGGTTTCGAAGAAAAAATGGTCGGCATGAAGCCGGGCGAAGAAAAAGAAATCGAAATCACCTTCCCTGAAGACTATCAGGCCGAACACCTTGCCGGCAAGGACACTGTCTTCAAAGTGAAACTTCACGAAATCAAAGTCAAAGAAGTCCCTGAACTCAATGACGAGTTCGTCAAGGACCTTGACAAAGAAGGCATCGAAACCGTCGAAGCCCTCAAAAAGGACACGCGCGAATCGCTCGAAAAGCAAAAGCGTGAAGCCAACAAGAACAAGGCCATCGACTTTGCGGTCGACCAAGCCAGCAAAAACGCCGAGATGAACGTTCCTGAAGAAATGATCGTCGAAGAGAAAAACCGCATGATGGACAATACTAAACGTCAGGCACAGCAATACGGCCTCGACCTTGACACATACCTTCAGCTCACCGGCATGGACAAAGAGCAATTCGAAAGCAACATGATGAACGATGCCGAACGTTCCATCCGCTACAACCTCACGCTTGAAGCCATCGGCGAAGAAGAAGGCATCAAAGCGACCGAAGAGGAAGTCAACGAAAAATTCGAGGAACTTGCCGAGCAACACAACATGGATGTCGAGCAAGTCAAGTCACAAGTGAATCCGCAGGCCGTCGAACAAGAAGTGGTGTTCAGAAAGACCATCGATTTCCTGGTGGACAATCTCGAAAAGAAATAACACTTGAAAAACACTTCCGCGGAAGTGTTTTTTAAAGAAAAGAGGATCAACCATGATAAAACTCGCAGTATTCGACCTTGACCATACGCTGCTCAAAGACGACAAACGCCTCGATGAAAAAACCATCGAAAGTGTCCGCGCCCTCAAAGCGGCCGGCGTCGAGGTTGTCCTCGCGACCGGGAGGAAATATGAAATGGCGCGACCTTATGCCGACCTCATCGGTCTTGACGGATTGATTGTCTGCACCAACGGTTCCTACATTGTCAATCTGAAGGATGAAACCGTGATCGAACAAACCCTGGTCGACAAAAAGGGCCAGGCCCATGCGATCGATTATGCGAAGGCGAACGATCTCGTGGTCGTCGTTTACTCGCCCGACGCCATCCACACCACCTCTCAGGAACGCATCGATGTCTACAAACAATGGAACCATCATGTTCCTTCTTCACCCATCGAATTGAAATTGTGTGAAGACTATGAAGCGCTCAAGACGCTTGATGCGTTCAAAGTTCTGATCATTTTGGAAGGTGATGACAATTTCAACCGGGCCCGCAAGCATTTCAGCGCATTTGAAATGATTCACGCGACCCAGAGCTCGATCGACTTCCTCGACATCATCCCGGCCAGTGTCAATAAGGGCCGTGCGCTTGATATCGTCATGGACCATTACGGGGTGGACCCTTCGGAAACCCTCGCCTTCGGCGATTCCGACAATGATGCGGAGATGCTCAGAAAGGCCGGGTATTCCTATGCCATGGTCAACGGGACCGACCCCGCCAAAAAGGCGGCCAAACACATTACGGCCAAAAGCAACGACGAGGCCGGCGTGTCGGTAATCATTGATACGGTCTTTCTTCCGAAACTCCACTGAACCATCTTGCCCAAAACGCCATTTCAAAGTATAATTTAAAGGTTCTCCCATGAGTGTTTAAATTGAAAGAAACCGTGAAATACGGTATATTATAATAAAAGAAAAAAGACAGCCAATCACGTGTCTATTTGTTCAAAACGAGGTGAACATTATGTATAACGCAACAGAAACGAAACAAGGAACCTTACCCGGCATCGCCATCAGAGGTTTGGCCCCTTTCCCGAATACAGACGTGCGTACCGAAGTCGGACGCAATCTATCCAAAACCGCTTTGTTGGAAGCGGAACGGAATCATGACTCGCATGTCATCCTGCTCGTGCAGAAGAACCCCAACGTGGAGGACCCTACCGAAGACGACATGCTGAGCTACGGGATCATTGCCAAGATCGGAATCAAAATCAAGCTTCCCAACGGAAACTTCAAAGTCAAGTTCGACCCGATTGTGAGAGCGGAAATCAAGTCTTTCGAACAAAAAGACCCTTATTTCAATGTGTCGTTTGAAACCCGTCCCGCCGAACAGGACAATGTCGATGAGGAAGTCGCGCTCGTCCGCATGATCGTCAAACAGGTCATGGAGAACGCGCAATCCATCCTTCACAACCCGAAACAAAGCATTGAAGCGGTTCAATCCGGAATCTCCTCAGACAAGCTCGCCGACAAACTGGCCAGCAATCTGAAAATATCGGAAAACCACAAATTCAAATATCTCGAAACAGCCTCGATTGAAAAACGTCTCAACTATCTCCTTCAGGACATTGAAAAAGAGCGTCACATGAGCGAGATAGAGGAGAAAATCAATCGCACCGTCAAAAAGAACATTGACGAAAACCAGCGTGAATACTATCTTCGCGAGAAGCTGCGCGCCATCCAGGAAGAACTTGGTGACAAGGCCAAGAAGGAGAGCGAAATCGAAAGTCTCCGCAATCAGATCAAGGAAAAGCAGATGCCCAAGCACATCGAAGAGAAGGCGCTTTATGAACTGTCCCGTTACGAGACACTCCCTTCTTCAAGCGGTGAAAGTGGTGTCATCCGCACCTATCTCGATTTCCTGATCGAACTTCCATGGCACGAAAAAAGCGACGATGAAACCGACATCAACAAAGCCGAAGAAACGCTTGAAGAAACCCATTACGGCCTTGAAAAAGTCAAAGAACGCATCATCGAATACCTTGCGGTCAAACTGCTTACCGGAAAGAACCCGCAAACCATCCTTTGTCTGGTCGGACCTCCCGGTGTAGGGAAGACATCGCTCGCCCAATCCATCGCGACCGCACTGAACCGCAAGTTCGTCAAACAGTCCCTCGGGGGCATCAAGGACGAAAGCGAAATCCGTGGTCACCGCAGAACGTATCTCGGCGCGCTTCCGGGCCGCATCCTGATGGGCATGAAGAAAGCCAAGGTCGTCAACCCGCTGTTCTTGCTCGACGAGATCGACAAACTCGGCAGCGACTACAAAGGCGACCCCAACTCCGCCATGCTCGAGGTGCTCGACCCTGAACAGAACGCCAAGTTCTCAGACCACTATCTTGAAGACACCTATGACTTGTCGCAGGTCCTTTTCATCACCACCGCGAACTATCTCGGCAACATCCCGGGCCCACTTCGCGACCGCATGGAAATCATCGAACTCTCGAGCTACACGGAAGTCGAGAAGTTCCACATCGCCAAACGCCACCTGATTCGCAAGCAACTTGAAAATCACGGGCTCGAAAATGACAAGCTGACCATCACCGACGATGCCATCATGCGCATGGTCAGGGAATATACCCGCGAAGCGGGCGTCCGTCAGCTTGACCGCCTGTTTGGCACCATTGTGCGCAAATCCATCAAGAAGATCCTCGGTGACAAGGCCAAAAACGTCGAAGTCAACGCCGACAACATCAACGATTTCCTCGGCAAGCCGAAACATACCGCTCACATGGCTGACAAGGAACCACAAGTCGGTGTGGCCACAGGCCTTGCCTATACGCAGTACGGCGGCGATACCCTCCCGGTGGAAGTCGCATACTACAAAGGCAACGGCAAACTCGCCCTTACCGGATCACTGGGCGACGTCATGAAAGAAAGTGCCGAAGCGGCGCTCTCCTACATCAAAGCCAACAATGAAAAATTCAACATCGACAAGGACCTCTTCGAACAAACCAACGTCCACGTCCATGTGCCTGAAGGCGCCATTCCCAAAGACGGCCCCTCAGCCGGCATCACCATCGCCATCGCACTGATCAGCGCCCTCACGAAACGCAAAGTCGACAACACCGTGGGCATGACCGGCGAGATCACCCTGCGCGGTCGTGTGCTTCCGATCGGCGGTCTCAAGGAAAAAGCCATCGCGGCGCATCGAAGCGGCCTTAAGACCATCATCATCCCCAAAGAGAACGAACGCGACATCGAGGACATTCCGGACGAAGTCCGCGAGAAAATCACCATCCATCTCGTCGAATCAATCGATGACGTTACGGCGCACGCTTTACAAGACTGATCACTCAATTGAAGGCAATCTCCGGATTGCCTTTTTCATTGCTATTCCGCGCTGAATTGTGTACAATACCCTTGAGGTGAATCCCATGCAAATCAAAACTGTAGAAAAACCCATCACCATCGTGGACGAGAAGGACTATCCTTCCGGAGACCTTCCGGAATTTCTTTTTGTCGGACGCAGCAATGTCGGCAAGAGCTCTTTGATCAATTCCTTGCTCGGCCGCAAGAACATCGCCTACACATCCCAAAACCCGGGAAAGACACGCACCCTCAATTTCTACCGGATCAACGAAAGGTTCCACATCGTCGATGTGCCCGGTTACGGCTACGCCCGCGTCAGCAAGAAACAGCGCGCCGAATTCGCGATGATGATCGAACGCTACCTTACCACCCGTGAGAATCTCAGACACATCTTCGTCCTCGTCGACCTGCGTCACAGTGTCAGTGAGGACGACTTGCTCATGACCGAATATCTCGGACATCTCGGACTGCCGTTTACAATCCTTGCCACCAAAGCGGACAAAATATCGAAGAACCAACGGCCCCGCCACATGAAAACCCTCCAGAAGGAACTGTCGCTTTCCGATGCCACCGAAATCATTCCGTATTCTTCGGTGACCCATGAGAACAAGGACCGTATTCTGAGCCTTATCGAGCACCATCTTCAAAGTGCTTGAAAACCCTTTGAAGCTGTGATACCATAATGATAACTACAACGAACGAGCGAGTAGGCATGCACGTCTTAAAGAGAGCCGGTGGCGCTGTGAACCGGCAGACAACCATGTTGAAGGTCACTCGGGAGTAGGCGGGGTGAAATGAGTAGCCTTGTCCGTTTGCGGCGTTAACGCATCGAGTGCCAATGCCTTCGCGCATTGGAATTAAGGTGGTACCGCGACTCACGTCGTCCTTGTTTTCAAGGACGTTTTTTATTTATATGCAAGCAAGGAGCTGATTCATATGGACATGGAAAAGAAATACGACCACAAACGTGTCGAAGCGAACAAGTATGACACGTGGAAAGAAAAAGGATACTTCAAAAGCGGCGACGCTTCGAAAAAACCCTACACCATCGTCATCCCGCCACCCAATGTAACGGGAAGACTGCATCTTGGGCACGCGTGGGACAACACGCTGCAAGACATCATCATCCGTAAAAAGCGGATGGAAGGCTATGACGCCCTCTATCTGCCCGGCATGGACCATGCCGGGATCGCCACGCAGGCGAAAGTGGACGCCAAACTGAGAGAAGAAGGCAAAGACCGCTTTTCCCTTGGCCGTGAACAGTTTCTAAAAGAAGCGTGGGCCTGGAAAGCGGAATATGCGGATTTCATCCGGGACCAATGGGCCGCTCTCGGCCTCAGTGTCGATTATGACAAGGAACGTTTTACGTTGGATGAAGGCCTCAGCAACGCGGTAAAGACCGTCTTTTTCAAACTGTACGAAAAAGGACTCATCTACCGCAAGGAACGCATCATCAACTGGGATGTCGAAGCGAAAACGGCGCTATCGAACATCGAAGTCGAACACAAGGAAGTCGAAGGCGCGCTTTATTATTTCAAATACTATCTCGAAGACGGTTCGGATTATATCCTCATCGCGACCACCCGTCCGGAAACCATTTTCGCGGATACCGCGGTCATTGTCCATCCCGAGGATGAAAAACGGAAACCCTTCGTCGGGAAAAACGTTGTCATTCCGGGAACCGGTCGTGCCGTTCCGGTTATCGAGGACGACTATGTCGACCGCGAGTTCGGGACCGGCGCTCTGAAAGTCACCCCGGCCCACGATCCCAATGACTTCGACATCGGCGAACGCCATGGCCTCGACATGCCGAGGTGCATGCATGAGGATGGCACGATGAACGCCATGGCCCATAAATACGAGGGCATGGAACGTTTCGAATGCCGCAAAGCGCTTGTCAGAGACCTTAAGGAAAACGGCCTTATGACCAGGCAAGAGAAGCATGTGCATGCGATCGGCCATTCCGAACGTACGGGCGTCGTCGTCGAGCCACGCCTCTCCAAACAGTGGTTCGTCAAGATGAAACCGCTCGCCGACCAGGCGCTTGAAAAAAGTGACGCCGAATTCGTTCCGCCTCGCTTTGAGAAGATTTTCCGCCGCTGGATGGAAGACATCCAGGACTGGTGCATCTCCAGACAGCTTTGGTGGGGGCACCGCATCCCCGCCTACTATAAAGGCGACGATGTCTATGTCGGTGACAATCCGCCGGAAGGCTACATCCAGGACGACGACGTGCTGGATACCTGGTTTTCGAGTGCGCTTTGGCCGTTCTCGACGCTCGGTTGGCCCGAGGAGACCGAGGATTTCAAGCGTTACTATCCGACCGACACCATGGTCACCGGGTATGACATCATTTTCTTCTGGGTCGCGCGCATGATCTTCCAGGGGCTTGAATTTACCGGCGAAACGCCATTCAGGCATGTGCTCATTCACGGACTGATCCGTGATGAGCACGGAAGAAAAATGTCGAAATCGCTCGGCAACGGGGTGGATCCCATGGATGTCAGAGAGGAATACGGCATCGATACATTGCGCTATTTCCTGACCACAAACAGTGCGCCGGGACAGGACCTCCGTTTTGAAAACGAAAAAGTCGAATCCAGCTGGAACTACATCAACAAGCTCTGGAATATCTCTCGTTTCATGTTGCTGCACATCGAGTCTATGCAGGAAGGCGATGCGGGTTACGACCGAAGAAACCTTGAACTGAAGGACCGTTATATCCTGTCGAGATTGAATGAGACCATCCGGGAGGTTAACCGGAACTACGACCGTTTCGAATTCGGCGAAGCCGCCAAATCCCTTTACAAGTTCAGCTGGGATGAAGTGGCCGCATGGTATGTCGAAACCTCGAAAATCGCGCTGGAATCCGATAATGAAACGCAAAAGGCGACAACCAGGGCCGTGCTTTTGGAAGTTTGGCAAAAGACGCTCAAAATGTTGCATCCGTTCATGCCTTTTGTCACCGAAGAAATTTATCAGAAGCTTCCTGTCAAATCCCATGAAAGCATCATGATCAGCGATTGGCCCAAAGTGGACGACACGCTATTGTCCACGGATGACGTCAGGGATTTCGAGGCGCTGAAGAGCTTGATCAGCCGTGTGAGAAATGTCCGCAATGATTACGACGTATCAATGAAACAAGGCATAGATCTGCTTATCGAGACGAATGAGAAAACCATTGAACTGTTCAAACGCAACGAAGATATCATCAAGCGTTTCACCAATCCTGCGCGCCTTACGATGGACGTTTCTGTCGACCATGAAGAGGAGACCCTCTCGTTCGTAGAGCAACGTTTCACGCTTTACATCCCGCTCGGCGACCTCGTCGATTTGCAAGATGAGCTCGAAAAACAGAAAAAAGAGAAAAAACGCCTTGAAGGCGAGATCAAACGTGCTCAAGGCATGCTCAACAACGAGAAGTTCATTGAACGCGCCCCAGCCAGCAAGGTCGAGGAAGAAAGGGACAAACTTGCCAACTATGAAAACCAGCTCAAAAAAGTGCAAGCACGGATCGAAGAGCTTGAAAACGCCCTTTGATACACTCGAAGAAGCGCAGGCATGGATCGAATCCGTTGAGAAGTTCGGCGAAAAATATGATCTGAGACGCATGGAAAACGCCTGCGAGATGCTTGGGCATCCCCAGCGTAGCGTGCCGACCATCCACATCGCCGGAACCAATGGCAAAGGCTCGACGCTGCAGTACCTGAACCGCATCCTCATGGCATCCGGCAAGACGACCGGAACCTTCACAAGTCCCTACATTGTCCGCTTCAATGAACGCATCACCATCAACGACCAGGAAATTTCCGACGATGACCTTCTGCACTATATCAATGTCATCTATGACCTGCAAAAGAAATATCTGGGCATGCATAACGACCAGATCACGTTCTTCGAGCTTGTGACGCTCATAAGTTTTCTTTATTTCAAAGACAAACAGCCCGATGTTGTCATCTATGAGACCGGACTCGGAGGAACGCTTGATGCGACGAATGTCATTGAACCGATTCTGGCCATCATCACATCGATCGGTTTCGATCACATGGGCGTGCTTGGCAATACGCTTGAAAGCATCGCCTCGAATAAGCTTGGCATCGTAAAAAAAGGCGTGCCCCTGGTAAGCGGCATCACACAACCAGCTCTGTTCGAACAGTTTAGGACCCACACTGAGAAAAGCGGTTCCGACCTTCTGTTGACGGCCCATGAGGACGTTGTGGCCATCGAGTATGGCATGCCGACGACGTTTACTCTCGAAGGAGAGTCTTACACCATCAACATGATCGGCCGCCACCAGGTCAACAACGCGTTGGTCGCCTTGCGAGCCTGTGATGTGCTGAATGCGAAACACGACTATGGCATCGACGTGGAGCATAAGAAGGACGGTCTTCGCAAAGCGCGCATGCCCGGACGCTTCGAAACCATCGACGGCATTATCCTTGATGGTGCCCACAACATAAACGGCCTTGAAGCGTCGCTTGAGACGCTTGAAACCTATTTTCCGGAAAGGAAAAAGACTGTCGTCTTTACGGTCATGGCCGATAAGGACTACGATGCGATGCTTACGCTGTTGAATACGCATGCCGATGAAGTGATTTTTACGGAAATCCCGTTTGCCAGGAGCGAGAAAGCCGCCATTCTCCATGATAAGAGTGATCATCCTTCAAAACGCATGTTCACTGATTTCAAAGCGGCGCTCGATTATGCGAGGCGCTCCGATACCGGCGTCACGTTGGTAACCGGATCCCTTTATTTCATCAGTATGATGCGAAAACATCTTCTGGATACATGATTCATTTAATAATCCCCGCTTTTTCACTGCGGGGATTTTTTAATGGTCCGGTTTTGCTCGCATGTGTTAAAATATGATTACCATTGACATGTGAGGGATTGCTATGAAACGAGCGCTGAAAGTTTTGGGATTGACCTTTCTTTTATATTTGGGTTACACATTCGTATTCGGTTTTCTGATTTTCAACCTTCCAATCGTGGCCTCGACCGATCTTTCCTACGATCATGAGGCCATGCTTGAACCGTCTGGAGAACCGACCTATGCTTATCTACTCGAGGATCTGAAATTATCACTTGATTCAAGACTCGCCTTGATAGAAGAAGCGGAAGAGACCATCAACATCTCCTATTATACGATTCATGGCGGGCGTTCCCGTGACCTGTTTTTCGGTGCGCTTTTGAATCAAGCCGATCAAGGCGTTCAGGTGAACATCATCATCGACTATATCTTCTATTATCAATCCCGCGACGAAGCGATCTATTACGAGGCCGTCGCTACGCACGACAACATCACCGTGAAACTGTATGAACCCTATAACCCTTTCCTTCCCTATACGATCCAGAACCGTCTGCATGATAAACTGCTGCTGATTGATGATCATTATGGTGTGATCGGCGGGCGTAACATCGGGGACCGCTATTACGAGGTGGAAAGCGACTATCCACGAAAGACTTTCGACCGCGATGTGCTCGTTTTCGGAGACGATGCGCCCCATTCCACAGTCATGAGCATGAATGCTTATTACGAAGAACTTTTCACCCACGAATACACAGTTGATAAAACCGTTACCAGACGAAGCGAACACGGTGAACTCGCAAACCTGCTGAAAGACCAATACATCGCTTACAAAACGGAAGAATCCATCGACAACGTCATGCCGATGATTCGCAATGACGCCATTCCTGTAAACCGGGCCACGTTCATGCGGAGCCCCCTGGAGCGTTTTCACAAGCATCCGGTCATTTTGGAGACACTGTCGGCCATGGCCATGGAATATGACGAGTGGTTCGTCCAATCGCCGTATGTCATATTCTCCTCGCTGATGGCGGAATATCTCCCCGACCCGGAAGGCAGATCCATCACGGTTCTGACGAACAACCCCGCACTCAGCACAAATCTCTTCGCGATGTCGGGTTATGAACGCTATAAGAACGACATCTCGGTCCATGCGACGTTGTACGAATTCCAACATGAACATTCACTGCACGGAAAAAGCATGATTTTCGGCGATGAGGTCAGTGTCATCGGATCCTATAATTTAGACCCTCGCAGCGCAACGCTTTCGACTGAAAGCGTCATGGTCATACACGGGGAAACGTTCACTGCCCACCACCAAAGTGTCGTCGACGGATATATCGCGCAATCCCTTGAAGTCGACCCGGACGGAAATTATCTTGATGATCCCGGTGTCGAGCCGGTTGAGATGCCCTTTGCGAAACGCGTCGCACTCCGTGTTGTAGGCATGATCAGCTATTTCTTCGATTCCATGCTCTAGGAGGCAAAAGCCATGAAAGAAACCATAGCGAAATGGATTTATGGAAATGCGCGTCCGCTTGAAAAGGCCCGTTATGCCTATCATTTTGAAAAGGGCGATCGCGAGCGTGTCATCGATGCCTTGATGACCTTTCGGAATGCGGACGGCGGCTTTGGCAATGCGCTCGAACCGGACTTCCGCGTTCCAGATAGCACCCCTGTGGCCACATGGATGGCAAGTCGCATCATGGAAGAAATCGGACTGAAAAGCGACCATTCGCTCATCAAAAGCACGGTCGGATACCTAAAGCGCACACCTGAAAAAGAGAATTGGCGGTATTTTTTCAGAATTCCCGCCATCAACGACCACCCGCATGCGCCGTGGTGGCATTATACGCTCGGCAATGCGATTGAAGGATATAATCCGACGGCTTCGCTTCTCGGCTTTCTTCACAAACACATGCCAAAAGACGATCCGCATCGTGGCTCGTTGGAAGACGCAGTCGAAGAAGCGGTAAAGCACTTTATCGACCATGACATTGAAGAAATGCATGAACTCAGATGTTTTAATGAACTCCATGCGTATCTTCGTGGCACTCGTCAGAACGATGCCTTCCGAAAAAAACTCTCACAGCGAAACCTGGACGTGGTCGAACACGATCGTGAAAAATGGTTCACCACGTATTGCGCCCGTCCATCGCAACTGTTTTTGACCGACAAGACACCCGGGGCGGATCAGGTGCAAGCGTTGATTGTTGAAGAACTTGAAATGATGCGCAAGCACCGCAGTGAAGAAGGCGTCTTTGACATCACCTGGTCATGGGGCTGTTATGAGGAAACATTCAAGCGCGCCAAACGGGAGTGGATGGGCATTCTTGCTTTGGAAACATTGTTGCGCCATAAAACGTTCAACGTGCCAATAGAACCTTGAAGGAGGTGCGTCTCGTGATACACGGACTCAGACCGATCCGACTGCGCACGGTCTTGCAACACCGATAAAACCATATGAAGGGAGTAAGACTATGCGCATTCCAAACAATGTGTTAAAACAGAAACTTAAAAACGTATACTTCATTCTCGGCAGCAACTGCGGCGGAAAGACTTCGATGGCGAGAGCCCTTGCTGAAGCGCACGACATGGTTCACTACAGTGCGGATGACCATTACTGGCCGCATAGAAGGCTTACCAATGAAAAAGACCAACCGAACATGAACCGACCGTTCATCGACTGGGACGAATATTTCAGTCGGGACCCTGAGCAACAGGCCGAATGGCTGCTTAAATGCAAAGACGAGGAACTTCCCATGATCATACTTGATCTTATCACGTTATGTGAAAAAGAAGACAAGAAGATCGTTGCCGATATCCATAACGCGGGCGCCCTTATTGAGGCAATTGCGGACTGGGACCGGGTCATCTATCTCTATGCGTCCGACGACACGGTACGAAAGGACTTTTTCAATCGCGAAGACAAACTACCCTTGCTGAATGTCATTGAAAACAAGACAAAGAACCCGAAAGAAGCCCTTGAAAACCTTCTTGAGACGGTATCCAAAATAGCGGATATCGAAAGAGAAGAGGCGCTCAGATCACAATTCAAAAGCCATGAGCGGACAAGTGGAACGGATTTCGAAAAGCGTAAAGCCATGGTGGAAAAACATTTTAATTTGTAAATTTGGAGGGCTTGCCCTCCTTTTTTTATAACGTATGAAAGGAACGCGCCAAATCATGATACAATACACGTTAAGGACGTGATTCCATGAAATCAATCGACAAACCCAAACAATTCGCACACGACCTTTGTGAATGGTATCGTGAGAACAAGCGCGATCTTCCGTTTCGCAAGTCACGTGATCCTTATCGGATATTTTTAAGTGAGCTCATGCTGCAGCAAACCCAGATTTCGACCATGCTTCCCTATTACGAACGTTTCATTGGACGTTTTCCGGATGTCAAGAGCCTTGCGGATGCGTCGTTGGATGAAGTGCTCAAATACTGGGAGGGTCTCGGTTATTATTCACGTGCACGCTATATCCATGAAAGCGCTCAAATGATTGTCAGAGAGTTTGACGGGCAGTTTCCCCGTGAGCTTAAGACAATTGAATCACTGAAAGGCGTCGGTCGTTATACCGCCCGGGCGATTCATTCCATCGCCTACGACGAACCTTCGGTTGCTGTCGATGGTAACGTCATGCGAGTCATGAGTCGCGTGCTCTTGTTTGACGGTGAGATCAAGCAGACCAAGAACATGCGCCATATTGAATCCATTCTGGACAATGTCATTGTGCACGAGCGACCCAGTGATTTCACCCAGGCGCTCATGGAGCTTGGCGCGCTTGTATGCAAAAAGCGCCCGGATTGTGAAGTGTGTCCGCTAAAGGACAAATGTTTCGCATACAAACTTGATAAACAGGATGCGTATCCGGTTGTTTCCAAAGCGAAACCCAAAACCGAGCATCACTATCATGTTTTTGTCGTACGCCATCAAAACCGTTATCTTCTCAGACGCCGCCCGTCGCACGGCCTGCTCGCCAACATGCATGAGTTCCCACAATATGAGTCATCGTACGAAACGGCGCTTGAAACCTTGCAAAACGAATTTTCGCTATCCATTGCGGCCGTTCACTCGCTAGGAACGCAAAAACATGTCTTTTCTCACAAAGTATGGACCATGCAGGCCTACGAAGTCGTTTTGAAGCGTCCTGTCGATGGTCTTGTAAATTTAGAAAATTATCCGAACGCCATGTCCAAGGCGCATCATAAAATCATCGAAAAGATAAAAGAAAAAGGCCTCCCTCCTTGGAATCATTAATGTGAAGGAGGCAAGCCCATGTACATGATCAAAGAAATGCCCGTGAACGAACGACCCAGAGAACGCTTTTTGAAATATGGTCGGACCGCTTTGTCCGAACGTGAGCTCATCGCCATCATTCTACGTACCGGGACCCGAAGTGTCAATGTCCTCGATATGGCCTCGAGCGTGCTCAAGCGATTTGACTCGATCACCGCAATCAACGGATGCAGCGTTTCCGACCTCACCACCATCAGGGGACTCGGTCCCACCAAGGCGGTTCAGATTCTTGCGGCGCTGGAACTCGGGCGCAGACTTTATGAAGAAAGACATCTCCTGAACCGTGAGACCCTTGATTCTCCCAAAGCCGTCTATCAATTCATGCGACTCCATGTCGAGACAAAGACGCAGGAAAATTTCTATTGCCTGTACCTCGATACCAAGTCGCGTCTGATCGAACGGGTGAAAATCTATGTCGGCACGCTCAACAGCGCGCTCGTCCATCCAAGAGAAGTGTTTCGCCATGCCCTCCGACTTTCCGCCGCGTCGGTCATTTTGATCCACAACCATCCCTCAGGCGACCCCGCACCCTCAGAAAGCGATCGCGAAATCACCGATGTGCTTCGCAAAAACGGTGAGATGATGGATATTCGCGTTGTCGATCACATCATTATCGGCCGAGGACGCTACTATTCGTTTCGTGAAAACGGCGAGTACTGAGAGGCTTCAGAAAAGTCAAATTAACGCTTTACATTGCCATGCATGTTGTGTATAATAATCAAGAATGCGAAGGCGTCGCCATATCATTGACAAAAAGCATGATATTTGGTATCATTTAGACGCTTAGCAGCATACCGCACAGAACGGGTCCAAAGCACAGCACCGCTGTCACCCCAATGGCGAGTCTTACAAATATGAGGAGGTGCTCAAGCATGTATGCAGTAATTGAAACTGGCGGTAAACAACTTCGTGTAAACGAAGGCGAAGAGGTGTTTGTAGAAAAACTCGACGCAGCTGAAGGTGAGGAAATCACTTTCGACAACGTGCTCATGATCGGTGGCGACAAACTGACTGTCGGAAACCCGACAATCGATGGCGCGAAAGTCAAAGCGAAGGTTGTCAAACACGGCAAGCAAAGAAAAATCATCGTGTTCAAATACAAGCCAAAGAAAAACTACCGTCGCAAACAAGGACACAGACAACCGTACACAAAACTTGAAATCACAAAGATTGAACAGTAAAAAATCATTCTAAAACGTATTCACTATCGGAGGTGACGAACAATGTTGTTAGACATTCAACTACAACCGCTGATGGCATCGAAGAAAGGTGTCGGGTCGACCAAGAACGGTCGCGACTCGGAATCCAAACGTCTCGGTGCGAAACAAGCGGACGGGCAAAGATGCAAAGCCGGAACCATTATCTACCGTCAACGTGGCACTAAGATTCATCCAGGTGCGAATGTAGGAATCGGCGGCGATGACACTCTCTTTTCCAAGATCGATGGCGTCGTCAGATTCGAACGTATCGGAAGAAGCAAGAAGAAAGCTTCCGTCTACCCAGAATAACAGCCATGGCAAACAGTCTTACTGTTTGCCATTTTTATTGCCAATGAGTATAATGATGGTTGAGATTGAGACCAAGGTGACGCTTATGATACGACTCGCTGAAACACACGATCTTGAAACCCTCGATGCATTGAGTGAAAAGACCATCCTGCACATGCATCAAAACAATCTCCATCAATGGACGCTTGCCTATCCGCGAAAAGCGCATTTCAGCGTGGACATCGAGGAAAGACGTTTGTATGTCTATGAGCGGAGGGGCAAGATTCTCGGTCTGATGGCGCTTTATGAAGAAAACGAAGATAGCTACCGCGAACTTATCTGGCACCATCGGGAATCACTGGTGATGCACCGTGTCATCGTCGACCCGGATGCACGCGGACAAGGGATCGGAGGCGCATTGATCGATTATGCGATCACCCAGTGCAAGAAACAGTGTAAGCCCTCACTCAAAATCGATACCCATCCCGCCAACCACACGATGAACCATTTGCTGAAAAAACACGCGTTTCAGTACGTGGGATACTTGAAAAGCATCCATCGACTCGCCTATGAACGCATCATCGACCATTCTTTCATGAAAAAGGTGCTTGTCCTTGGTGGCCCGGGTTCGGGAAAATCGACGTTCTCGAAAAAACTCGGCCAAAAACTGTCACTTCCCGTCCTTCATCTTGACCAACTAGCATTCGACAAGGGGTTCACACTCCGCAGTCATGCGACCTTCAAAAAACATCTCGATGCCTACATCCGCCGCGCCGGTCGTTTTGTAATCGATGGGAATTATACGAGTTTTCCGTCCTTTGACCGACGACTCGCATTGGCCGATACGATCATTTTGCTCAACTTTCCTGCCAGCGCACGATTAAAGGGCATCATGCAACGGCACCATAGAAACCGCAACAAACAACGCGACGATGCGGCTGACGGCTGCATCGAAACCATTGACCAGGAATTTCTTGGGTTTACGGCCTTTTACGACATAAAGAACAAGAAGCTTCGAGGGATGCTTAATGCCCTCAGACACCGCAAGCACGTCCTTGTGTTCAACACACGAGCGGACCTGATGCGATGGTTCAACAATCTGTGAGGTGAGAAACATGTTTATCGATCTCGTAAAATTAAACATCAAAAGCGGTAAGGGCGGCGATGGAATGAGCGCTTTCCGCAGAGAAAAATACGTCCCCAAAGGCGGCCCTTCGGGTGGTGATGGCGGCCGGGGCGGCCATGTCATTTTTGAAGGCGACGAAGGCCTTTCGACATTGCTCGAATTCCGCTACAACAAATTCCGCAAAGCCGAAGACGGCGAAGGCGGCAAAAACAAGAAAATGCACGGCGCAAACGGTGAAGACCTTGTGCTCAAGGTTCCTGTGGGGACCACCATCTTCAACGATGAGACCGGAAAAGTCGTTGCCGACATCACCGAGCACAAGCAACAGGCCATCGTATTGAAAGGCGGCCGGGGCGGGCGAGGCAATGTCAAGTTCACGACCTCGAAAAACACCGCGCCCGATATCGCGGAAAAAGGTGAACCGGGCGAAGAATTAGACATTCGCATCGAACTCAAACTGCTTGCGGACGTCGGCCTTGTCGGCATGCCGAGCGTGGGGAAAAGCACCTTGATCAGCGCCATCAGTGCGTCAAAACCGAAAATAGCGGACTACCACTTCACCACCATCACGCCGAATCTCGGCGTGGTCGGTACCAATGATGAGAGAAGTTTTGTGGCGGCGGATCTTCCGGGATTGATTGAAGGCGCCTCGCAAGGCCATGGTCTGGGCATGCAGTTTCTACGTCATATCGAACGTACCCGTGTCATCATGCATGTGCTTGATATGAGCGCGTTTGAAGGTCGTGACCCATACGAGGACTTTTTGACCATCAACAAAGAACTCAAGGAGTATCGTGAGGACCTTGAAGAAAGACCACAGATCATCGTAGCGAACAAGATGGACATGCCGGATGCCGAAGCAAACTTAAAACGCTTCAAAGAGCGTTATCAAGGCGATTACGAGATTGTTCCGATCAGTGCTTACACACGGGAAAATCTTGACAAGCTTGTGCTGAAGACTGCCGATCTGCTTGATTCGATCCCTAAAGACAGTCTTTATGACAAACAGGACTTCGAAGAGTATGTGACGTACCGGTTCGAAGGTCACGAGAAGCCTTACACGATCAAAAAAGGTGACGATGGAATCTATGAAATCGGAGGCGAAGGGTTAAGACGTCTCTTTGAAATGACAGACTTTTCGAAAGAGCAATCCATCAAGCGCTTTTCCCGCCAGCTAAGAGGCATGGGCATTGATGAGGAATTGCGGAATCTCGGGGTTGAAAACGGAGACACCGTACGCATATTCGATGTCAGTTTCGAATTTGTCGATTAACAATCAAAAAACGCTCGTTTTTTCAATAAACGAGCGTTTTTTATTGGCAGTGACTGGTGTATGAATCAGGCGCTTTCGGCCATGATTCGCTTGAAAAGGATATTGTTTTCAAGGTGCACGTGGGTATGCATGTCATCCTCAAGTTTTCTGAGCATATCGAGGGTTTTGTAGTATGTTGGGCAGGCATCTTCGGGAAGTTCGTAGTTATTAGTTAGTTCACGAATTTTACGAAGGGCATCGCCTGCGGCGTCGTGATCATCACGAAGTTTTTGGACAAGCGACTGTGCTTTTTCAAGTGCCGCTTTAGAGCGCGTTTCCTCATAATCTTCAATGGCTGGGAACTCGGCGGTCTCTTCATCGATCATGTGCATCTTGAGTTCATTGCGGAGATTTGACACGGTGGAGAAAACCTCGCGCAGTTCCGGATGATGATTCCCATGGACACGATATATTTTACCGGTCAGGTCCACGGTTTCATCAATGGTGTCTTCGATGAACCGGTGATGGGTGGCGACGATGTGTCTGATCAGTTCACGGTAGGATGCCTTCATCCAGTTTGGCTCCGTGGTGGTGCGTTCACTGGCTTGAATAAGGTCTTTGAGCAACTGTTCAGGCTCAATGGCGGATTCTTTGTACGTTTCTTCAAGCAGTCGCTCTCCACCGCAGCAATAATCGATGCCGGCTTTGTCGAATACCAGTTTGGTTGCGGGATATGTGGCGACGATGTCACCCAGGCTTTTATTCTCTATATTCATAATATATGCACTCCTTTGATATTTATGCTTTCAATATACTGTATGAACGACGCCTGTGGGTGTGAATGATTAAACTTTTTAAAGAGGGATTTAAACCGCCGTTTCCGCATTTTGTAAACACACAATCGTTCGTAGTTAAACCATTTTGCGATACGTTCGCTTTGTTTACGACTGTATAAAATGCCTTGAATATAGTATAATAGCCGTTGAAAGGATGTGAGGTCAATGAACGAAAACTACGAAGATATTGTACGGGTTATAAAGGAAGCCTCACCCGGAACCATTCAGAACGAACTGGAAAAATACCATCCTTCCGATGTCGCGGAGACATTCGACGCACTTTCCGAAGACGACCAGATGCATTTGCTGATTACCCTCAATCATCATTTGCTCGCTGACATTTTTGCGCACCTCAAACCGAAACGGGTCGTCAAGCTGTTGTCCAAGATGGACACATCGAAAGCGTCACGGGTCATCGGTACGATGGAAAGCGATGATGCGACCGACGTTCTTAAAGCGGTTCATTCGCAAAAACGCGGTGAGTACCTTAATGTGCTCGATGACGATACGAGGGTCGAGCTTCAAAAACTGATTCATTATAAAGAGGAAACCGCCGGGTCGATCATGACCACCGATTACATCGTGCTGGAAAAAGACATGGATGTCAAAGTGGCGATGAAGACATTGATCGGAAATGCTGAAAGCACCGAAGGCATTCAGCGTCTTTTTGTTTTGGACGACAACAATTTCTTGGAAGGTGTCATCGAACTGAAGAAACTTATTCAGGCAAGAAGCCCCAAAAATATCGAAAGCCTGATGGTGACGGATGTCATCACCGTCAAAGCGGATGATGACATTGAAGATGTCGCACGCACCATGCAAAACTACGGTATTTACCTCATGCCGGTCGTCAATGATAAAAACCAGCTTCAAGGGGTCATCACGATGGATGACGCCGCCGACGTCCTCGACATGGAAACCGATGAGGACTACGCTCGTTTTGCGAGCATCTCGAAAGAAGAGACCATAAACCGCAGTGTCTGGAAATCGGCGTTGCATCGACTGCCTTGGCTCATGTTGCTGCTTGGAATCGGGCTGATTGTCGGCGCGATCATGTCAACGTTCGAAGAAACCATCGAACAAGTCACCGTGCTGGTGTTCTTTTTACCATTGATTATGGACATGGGCGGCAATACCGGGACCCAATCCCTTGCGGTGACGGTACGAGGCATTTCAAGACAGCATTATATCGACAAGCAATCAAGAAAACGACACATCATCAAAGAATTCAGAGTAGGCATCATCAACGGCATCGGCATCGGAATACTGGCGTTTTTCACTTCCGGTATTTTTCTGTCGATCATGTCCGGCTTTGAGTTCATCGAAGCGACGCACCCTCCGTTCCTGGTAGGGTTGGCCATCGGACTCAGTGTCGGGGCGGCTTTGATCATCACCACCGTGTTCGGTGCCATCGTCCCTTTGACATTGCATCGGCTCAACTTTGACCCTGCTGTGGCAAGCGGACCCTTCATCACGACCATGAACGACGTACTCGGTTTGCTGATCTACTTTATAATTGCTGGCGCAATCATCCTTTGGCTTCCTGATGTGCTAGCGGGAATAGGAGGATAGACCATGCCAAAACTAACTTTGCTGAAACGCAACAAACCCAAAGAGATTGTGGCGTTGGTGCGTTATGAGAAACGCTACCGCATGCTTCAGTCGAAACTGAATCGCTACCATCCTTATGACATTTCTGAAGCGCTTATGGTCATGACAGGCGAAGAGCGCGAAAAAATATACGCACAGATCAATCGCGAGAAACTGGCCAAAGTCTTTGAACATATTCCCGATGAAAAGGCGGCCGAGTACCTGCTTGAACTTGAACGACCACTCGCCGCAAAAGTGCTCAGTCTGATGGAAACCGACGACTCCGTCGACATCCTTCAACATTTGAAACACGAAGATTCGACAGAATTCCTCGTCCTTCTCGAAGAGGAGACCAGAGAGAAAATCCGCCGTCTTTCCAAGTACAAACACCAGACCGCGGGTAGCGAGATGAATACCGAGTTCATCAAACTGCATCCCGACATGGACATCAAAGAGGCCATGCGGGAACTTATAGACAAAGCGGATGAAGTCGAGCTGATCGACACCTTGTTTGTAACGGATGATGACAACAAGCTGCTTGGAGTCATCGACCTCAAGGACATGATTGTGGCCAAGCATCCCATCAAAGTGAAGTCGATCATGAACGACAACTTCTATGCCGTGCATGTCCTGGATGGCATCCAGGAGGTTGTCAGGGATATCCAGAAATACGATACCTTGGCCATGCCCGTTCTCAACGACAACGATGAGCTAGAAGGCGTCATCACCATGTACGATGCCATGGACATCATCGAGGAAACCGCACATGACGACTACGCCAAGCTGGCCGGTCTTCCCACAGAAGACGACGTTTATGATACCGCGATGCAAAGTGCCAAGAAACGCTTTCCCTGGCTTGCTTTGTTGCTGGTATTGAACATCATCGTCTCGACGGTGCTCGCTTCTTATGAAGAGACCATTGCGGCCATCGCCGTGCTCGTGCTCTTTCAACCTATGATTCTGGATATGGCTGGGAACATCGGGACACAGTCCCTCGCGGTCACCATCCTGAGAATATCCAGAGAGACCTTACGAACCCGCGTAAATATTGTTCAGCACCTTGTCAGCGAGACCTTGATAGGCATGTTGAACGGTTTGATTCTGGGAACCCTGTCATTTCTTACCTCGTGGACCCTGCTCACCGTCCTCAGACTGGGTGAAATCGGTGGCGACGTGACGCCATTCAGAGTCGCCGGCATTGTGGGCATCAGCATTTTCGTCGCCTTGAGCGTCTCCGCACTCCTTGGAAGCCTCATCCCGATGATTCTCAACAAACTCAAAGTCGACCCCGCCGTAGCGAGCGGTCCGTTCATCACCACCATCAATGACGTAACCGCCCTCATGGTATATTTCGGGTTGGCCAGTGCCTTCCTGATGGTGCTTCTATAAAAGTTTATACACAAACCAAAAAGGAGAAAACCTTATGTATAGTTATCTTAAAGGATATGTGACTGAAATCGAACCGGAGAAAATATCACTCGAGGTGAATCACGTGGGTTACCATGTCGTGGTTCCCAATCCGTTCGAATTCAAGAAGGACACATTGATCCAAGTCTACATCCATCAGCACATCCGGGAGGATGCCCATACGTTGTACGGGTTCATCTCCATTCGACAAAAACGTCTTTTCGAACAGCTTCTGAGTGTCAAAGGGATCGGCCCTAAAAGCGCCCTCGCCGTATTGGCGGCCGCCAAACCCGAAGAAATCATCCGGGCCATCGAGATGGGCGATACGAAATACCTCAACCGTTTCCCCGGCATCGGCCCCAAAGCCGCCCAGCAGATTGTGCTTGACCTGAAAGGCAAGGTCCAAGTCGATACCGTGACCGTAAAAGCGACGACCACGCTCGGTGAAGTCGAAGACGCCCTGCGTGCCCTGGGCTATAAACAACGTGAGATCGACCGCGTCACCAAAGACCTTGACAGTTCGAAGGATACGGCCACCCTTATCAAGGATGCCCTCAGGAAGATCGCCAAATGACAAAAAAAGACGACACGCTGCTGAAGCATTACATCCACTATCAGGACATTCTTTACCAGACACTGAAGGGCGAAACGCCATCCGAATCCCCGGACAATGCCGCCTTCAAACTCCACAAAAGCCTACGGACCCTTTCACCATCCACCCCTTTATTGCGAGAACTATCAATTACGTTCATGCCCGACATATATACCATACGCCATCGTCTGTTGAAAGAACAAGACGATGACGCATCCGAGAAAACGAACAAGCAAGTGCTATCCTTAATGCGTCAGCTTGACAATGGCGCAAAAATGCACGACTACAAGCACTTCAAACAGGCCATGTTCGAACTTGACCACCTCGATGAGGACCGCATCAAGTACGGATTGGCCCAATTGATCGGCATTCACCAAAAACTAAGGGACCGCATCGCCCGCCAAAAGGACATTCGGGCCGACAATTTCCATGAGCAGTTGAGGAAGATCGGCATGCGGCCCATCAAACGACGCAAATGGAAGATTCTGGACAGGCTCGTGCGCTATCTCGACTACGACAATCTCCAACAAGTGATCGATCTCGAGGATTCGGAATCGCAAAAAGACATCCTCACCAAGAAGATTGATGCCAACACGATAATTGTTCGGACGCCAATCATCAAAAGCATCGCCGACCTCAAACTGTTTCTAAACGAACTTTCTAAAGCCATACTGATTTTCTACCGTGAAGACGGATCGATCGAACAGTTTTTCCGACCCGGAAAAATGATCGGGCTTTCGAGCATGATGGAACATGCCCTGAAAGATATTGTTTGTACAAAAACGGAACGATATTTCATGGAAAGAATCAATGCCCTGGAAAATTCCTACTATGCGGCACTGGCTTTGTTCGATTTCGACCTCAGCGATACACGTGAGAATCCTTCCGAACTGTTCCGTTCGATCATGCATCCGGTCTATCCGGTCAAATACGACAGGCTATGGGCTCAGCACATCGCGAAAGCCGGTCAGCCACTCATGGCTCACTACAAGCCGATCGGCTACATCATGCACCAGAATCTCAAAGCCATTCTTCGCAAGGAACGCCTCTTCACCAAAAAACGGAAAGCGCGCTGGCTAAAAGAAAATGTCCTTACGCGCAGCCGTGACATCGGACTCGACACACTCATATGACCATATAAAAAGACTTTCCCTGACTTGAGGAAAGTCTTTTTTATCGCTATTGGTGGAAAATCGCCTTGATGTCATCGTGATTGAGATTGTTCTTTAATGCCAGCATCAGCAGGATGCGCGCTTTGGGTCCCGATAAGTCGCCACCGAGAATGCAGCCGGCACGGACAAGGTCCTTTCCGCCACCGATGTAGCCGTATGTATCCAGCACACGTCCGCCCATCGCCCTGGAAACAATGATCAGTTCCAGACCGGCTTCGCGTGCCCTTTTTATGCCATCCATCGCCAGGGCCGGTACGTTTCCGCGCCCGAGCGCCTCGACAACAAGGCCCTTGTAACCGGATTGTGTGTAGAAATCGATCACATCGCTGCCCATGCCCGCATACACCTTGAGAATGCCGACATCGTCGCTATGCGCCGGTTTGAGACGGTACGCTTTTCGAAGCGTCTGAGCCCGGTAATAGATGACATCCTCATCGTCAATGATGCCCAAGGGTCCGAATTCGATGCTTTTGAAGGTATCAAGGTTGAGCGTGTGTGTTTTCGTGACCTCACGCGCCGCATGAATCTGATAATTCATGACCACGAGCACGCCACGACCGCGGGATTTCTCATCACGGACCACTTTGATGCTTGAATCAAGGTTTGTCAGCCCGTCATAGCCGAGTTCACTGGCGTTTTTCATTGAACCGGTCACCACGATGGGCTTATCCGACGTCATGACCGCATCCAGATAAAAGGCGGTTTCCTCAAGTGTGTCCGTACCATGGACGACGACAACGCCATCATACGCGTTATCGTCAAGATATTCATTCACCTTGAGTTTCAACTCATGCATTTTTTCAGGTGTGATTGAAGGAGAAGGCAATTTCGAAAAGCCAACGGCTTCCAGATCGACATTATCCGTAGCATTCTTCAAGGTTTCGAGAATCTCATCGGGTGTCACGCTCGGGATGGCGCCTTGGAGTTTGGAATTGACTTTCATGGCAATCGTGCCACCTGTGAAGATCAATGCGACTTTTTTCATTAAAATCACCTCGCAAATCAATTGTATCACGAAACCCCCTTCATCGTGTCCGTAAATTGAGAATGACGAACAACACCACGCTAATTTGCATTTTTAGGTTTTGGATTTTCAACATCCCGAACATTGAGAGAACTTACAAAAACGGTTTATACATTTACACTCTAACCGAAACCAAACGCTTAGGTAAGACACATTAGCAAGTTAACATAATATATATTATGAGAAGTAAAACAAGTTAAACAAAAAACACTTCTTTTGAAGTAATAGACGGGGACATGGGTATGATTGTTATATTAAAGAATGGTTTTCTAGACAACTCCACTCTCTAAACATAGTCACAAAAATCCGGTGACCATGTTTATTTGACTCTTCCTCTACTGTTAGAAACGGACAAAAAAGAAAGCCCTGTAATCAATTTTTGAATCCCGGACAAGTATGTAGTTGTCCATTAGACAAAAATTGATTACAGGGCAAATTTCAAGGGATTAAGGATTTATATCAAGTCGTTCGATCAGTGTGATGTCGAGTGCGTCCGCAAACGCCAAAGCGGCTTGGAACGATTCATCGTTTAAGGAGTCGGGAGTGTGAGCGTCCGACCCTACCATTATTCTGGCGCCTTTTGCCTTTGCGATGCGGAAGAACTCTTTTCTCGGATATCGGTAGTGCAATCCGTCATTGGTTTTAATAAGGCCTTTTCTGATGCCTTGGGCGTTGATTTCAAGCGGTATGTCATACTCAATGGCGGTGTCAATGATGTCGTGAGCCACTTGCTCCGCGGTCTGGTCGAATGCAGGATACGCGCTCATGTAGACATCGGGATGCGCAACCGCCACGTAATATCCGCTCTTTATGCCTTCCACAATGTATTTTCCGTAGGCTTTGATGTGTTCCTCGGTCTTCAGGTTGAAAACGGATTTGAACGGTTTTTTGCCGTTTTTCCATGGCACATAGTGCTGAGCGAGGATCATGTAGTCCACTTTGTCGAGGAGTTCCCGGTAGTAAGCCGGGTCGTCTTCGGTGAACTCCGTCTCCAGTCCCTTCAGGATGGTGATTTGGCTTCCGTATCTCTGTTGAGCGCTTTCGATGTCCTTAAGATATGCCTCGAAAGCACTCCAGGGCATCCGGACCCGCGGATTATAGTGCAGCTTGGAGGGCGCGTGGTCGGAAATGCCGAGCACTTCGAAGCCTTCCTTGATCGCCGCGACCGCATAATCTTTCGCTCGGCCTTGCGCATGTCCGCACAATTCATGATGCGTGTGGTAGTTCGTCTTGATGTGCTGCATGACGTTCACTCTTTCTGCCGTATTTTGGCCTCTGATGAATTTTCTCGTTATATGAGGGTTCTTCTTCGTCTGATGAGACAAACCCGCTCACATTCGATATTTACAGTCGGTGGTATTATATCAGTTTTCCGATGATAATACTATCGGTGTGCATGGTTGATGTTATAATGTCCTTGTGAGGTGATCAACCATGCAAAAGGAACCCCTGGCCTTCAAGGTAAGGCCTCAGACATTGGATGATATCGTCGGGCAGGACCATTTGGTCGGTGCGGACGGCGTCATCCGCAAAATGATCGACAAAGGCAAGTATTTCTCGCTTGTTCTCTACGGTCCGCCCGGGATCGGCAAGACCACCATCGCCAATATTCTAGCCGAGGCGTACGGATTGAACACATATACGTTCAACGCTTCCACTGATTCCAAATCCGCGCTCAAAGATATTGTCGCGGCGGCGAAACACTATGGGGCTTTGGTCATCGTCGATGAAATCCATCGAATGAAAAAGGATATTCAGGACTTTTTGTTGCCGCATGTCGAAAAAGGCACACTCACCATGATAGGTTTGACTACTAACAATCCATATCATAGTGTCAACCCTGCAATCCGTTCCAGATGTCATGTTTTAAAACTGAAATCGATCACAGAAAATGACCTTTTAAATTTTCTGAAAAAGCTTAAAAACAAATATTCGGATGATTTGACCGCGAACTTTTCTGAAGACACCATGAAATATTTAGTTCGTGCTTCAAATAGAGAAATCCGTACCGCCATCAACATGATGGAGCTTCTTGAAATCGCCTATGAAGGTCAGACCATCGACGTGGATATGGCGAAAAAGGTCATATTGAAACCCGCTTTGGACCTCGATAAGAACGAAGACAATTATTTCAACATCCTGAGCGCCCTTCAGAAGTCGATTCGAGGCAGTGACGTCGATGCGAGCCTGCACTACCTCGCCCGATTGATCAAGATGGAAGACCTCGACAGCATTTTGAGACGGCTGACGGTCATAGCGTATGAAGACGTCGGGCTCGCCAACCCTTCCATATATAGTAAGATGGACGCATGCACGCGTGCGTGCGAGCGTGTAGGATTCCCTGAAGCGCGCATTCCACTCGCCGATCTGGTGGTGGAAATGGCTCTCTCGCCGAAATCAAACAGTGCGTATATGGCCCTTGACAAAGCGCTTGAAGACATTGATAAAGGCAAAATGCTCAAGATCCCCAATCACCTGATCAACGTTGCCAATTTTGAAGATAAGGATGCTTATCTCTACCCACACGACCATGAAGGCCATATCGTCAAGCAGCAATACCTTCCGGACGGCCTTGAAAACGTGAGTTATTACCGCCCTGCGGACACATCCAAATTCGAACGCGCGCTCAGTGAGCGAAAGAAAACCATCGACCGGATTCTCAAAAACGGCAAGTGATCAACGCGTGAGACACGCAGTTCAAGCCTTTATTTCGGTAATTTCCGTGTGAATGTCGGCGAGTTTTATCCATTTGGTCTATAATGGACCCTAGAGGTGATTTTCATGCAAAAAGTCCTAGAGTACGCCAAAACACTCGATTATCAGTTCCTTTTCCATGGTCCCGACCATGAAAAGGCGTTCTTCAACGACATCAACAACGAAGTGCTTTATATCGACGGCGCGGTTCTCTTCATCGAGAAGTCGCCCTTACGAATGACACTCTATCCGGCGTTCAAAGATAAAATGTCTTTCAAAAAAGCGCTCGGTGGCCTGTATCGCCTCTATGGCGAAGCCGAAATCACCATCGAAGTCGGCGAGGACAAGGAGAGTGAAGGCCTTCTGAACCGCATGCACACCACCTTTGAGGAAGCCGGTTGCATGTTCAAATGCGAAAACATGGTGATGCGCACCAAACGTCTTGTGGGAAACAGGCGGACCATCACAGACAATGTCCTTCCCTTCAAGGGAGACCCTCAGGCACTGTATCGCTTGACGACCGACCTGCTGGACAAGGAGACCTTCAACATGGACTTCGATGCGTTTGACGCCTTTTTGGATGATGATACTACCATTGCGCGTTGCGTCACCGAAGGAGACGTCATCAAAGGTTTCATATACGGCGTTATTTATAATGAAGGCAAGAGCGTGTTCATCCGGGGGCTCGGGGTGCATCCCGACTACCGTCGCATGGGCATCTCGAAAAAGCTTATGCAGGGACTTTTTGAGGAAGCGTCCAAACGTCACGTCCATGATTCGATGCTTTGGGTTGAATCCTCGAACACCCGGGCGATCAATCTTTATAAACAGTTTGACTTTCGACCCGATGGCGACAAAGAGCGTCACTACATCTACCGGACGCGCTAACAAAGCGCTTTATCGCCTGACATAAAGAACCCGTGATGCGAGAATCGATCATAGATTCTCATCATCACGGGTTTTTTTGGTCTGCCAGTAATAGATCGCCAGTTGGGTACGGTCACGCAATGCCAGCTTGTCGAGAATGACAGAAAGGGTGTTGCGCACGGTGCCTTCACCGATGTAAAGGCGCTTGGCGATCTCTTTGTTGGTGTAGCCGTTGGCCACAAGTTCCAACACATCGTTTTCCCGTGGGCTCAAGGCTTCATCTTGGTTTTTCCCGCTAAGGCTTTGAAGGGCTTCTTCCGAGATGATCGAGTAGCCCTCATAGACCGCTTTGATGGTGGATTTTTGTTTTTCGAAGTCATCGCTTTTGATAAGGTAGCCGTTGGCGCCGGCATGCAATGACTGGTGAATGTTCTTGAAATCCTTGAATGTGGTGAGCATGATGATTTTGGTTTGTGGAGATTCTTCCTTGATGCGCATGGTCGCCTCGATGCCATCGGTTTCAGGCATACGGATATCCATAAGGATGATGTCGGGATTCAAGGCGCGATTCTGACGAATCGCTTCATCGCCGTTCTCGGCCAATCCGACGACGTCAAAAAGGCGATCGGCTCCGAAAATGGTCTTCAGGCTATCACGGACGAGCGAATCGTCATCGACAATCAGTATTCTCATGCGTCATGCTCCTCTCTTGGAAGGGTCACGATTATGGTGAACCAGTTGGTTTTGGTGATGCTTACCATGCCGTTGAGCGCTTCGATCCGTCGGCGCATGAAGCGCAGTCCGTGCCCG
>Ga0207421_10001403_pt1 | contig 31053 bp, 24 predicted proteins | sample SodLakKL_010_SED_4_FD_187542 | JGI IMG/M metagenome (GOLD analysis project Ga0207421, IMG submission 187542) | Alkaline sediment microbial communities from Lake Tanatar, Kulunda Steppe, Russia - 8KL_010_SED (SPAdes) (version 2) | ecosystem: Environmental > Aquatic > Non-marine Saline and...
CCCCGAGCTGCGTCCCAACCTCTGTTCGGTGATCGTGGACGAGGCTCAGGACATGGGCTCCCAGGCCTTCATGCTGCTGCGTGCGCTGGTGCCGCCGGGCCCCAACGATCTGTTTATCGTGGGGGATGGGCACCAACGCATTTACGGCAAGAACAAGGTGGTGCTGGGTCAGTGCGGCATCGATATTCGCGGCCGGAGTGCCCGGCTGAAGGTGAACTACCGCACCACCGATGAGACCCGCAAACTGGCGGTCAGCATCCTGGAGGGTGTGGAGGTAGATGACCTGGATGGGGGCCAGGACTCGCAGCAGTTCTACCACTCCCTGATGCACGGCCCCGTCCCTGAAGTTTGCTGTTTCGATTCACTGGACGAGCAGGCGCAGGCCATTCTGGAGGCCATGCAAGGCAACGGCCTGGCGCCCGACGCCTGCTGCGTGATCGCCCGCACTCGCCGCGAGGTGGGGGAGTTGAAGGCCGCCCTGGAGAGCCGCCAACAGCCCTGCCATCTGTTGGATGGCCGCAGCGCCGCCACCCCGGACGGTGAGTTGAACCTGGCGACCATGCATCGGGTGAAGGGCCTGGAGTTCGATGCGGTGTTCGTGGCCTCGGTGAACCGCGGCCTGGTGCCACTGGCGCCGGTGATTCAGTCCGCCGCGGATGCCGTGACCCGCCGCCAGCGCGAGAACGAGGAGAGAGCATTGCTCTACGTCAGCCTGACCCGCGCCAGGAAGCTGGCGTTCGTCTATGGCTACGGGCAGATGAGCGAATGGTTTTGACACCTTCACGCTGGCCATAAGCTGACTGACGTTCTCTTCAACCGGTGACCATTGAACTGTGGTCACCGGGCCAAGAGGGTGCGTCTGACGACAACCCCGCCTCCTCGCTGTACAATGTGGCCAACCTCTATTCTCGCGCTCGCTTGGGTACCTGCCCAATCTTGTACATGGGTGCGTACATGAACCGGATCCTGATGCATGTCTAATAGCGAAAACCGTAGTAAAATCAGTCATATACGGAATTTCTCGATCATCGCCCACATCGATCACGGCAAGTCGACCCTGGCCGACCGCCTGATCCAGAGCTGTGGAGGGTTGTCCGAGCGCGAGCAGAAGGACCAGGTGCTCGACTCCATGGATCTCGAGCGCGAGCGCGGCATCACCATCAAGGCCCAGTCGGTGACCCTGGACTACCACGCCCAGGACGGCAACACCTACCAGCTCAACTTCATCGACACCCCCGGCCACGTGGACTTCTCCTACGAGGTCTCGCGCTCGCTGTATGCCTGCGAGGGGGCGCTGCTGGTGGTGGATGCCGCCCAGGGCGTCGAGGCCCAGTCGGTGGCCAACTGCTATACCGCCATCGAGCAGGGGCTCGAGGTGCTGCCGGTGCTGAACAAGATGGACCTGCCCCAGGCCGATCCTGACAAGGTGGCCCACGAGATCGAGGAGATCATCGGCCTCGACGCCACCGATGCCTGTCAGGTCTCCGCCAAGAGCGGCTTGGGCATCGATGCCCTGCTCGAGAGGCTGGTGCGTGATATTCCGCCGCCCCAGGGCGACCCCGATGGCCCGCTGCAGGCGTTGATCATCGATTCCTGGTTCGACAACTACCTGGGCGTGGTCTCCCTGGTGCGCATCTTCGACGGCACCCTGAAGAAGGGCGAGAAGATCCGTATCAAGTCCACCGGACGCGACTGGGGCGCCAACGAGGTGGGCATCTTCACGCCGACCCGCAAGGAGACCGGCGTGCTGCGCGCCGGCGAGGTGGGGTTCATCGTGGCCGGCATCAAGGAGATCCAGGGCGCGCCGGTGGGGGACACCATCACCCACGCCAAGACCCCGAACGTCGAGCGTCTGCCGGGCTTTCAGAAGGTCAAGCCCCAGGTCTACGCCGGCATGTTCCCGGTCAGCGCCGACGACTACGAGGACTTCCGCGACGCCCTGGAGAAGCTGGCGCTCAACGACGCCTCCCTGGCCTACGAGCCGGAAAACTCCGACGCCCTGGGCTTCGGTTTCCGGGTCGGCTTCCTCGGCACCCTGCACATGGAGATCGTCCAGGAGCGTCTCGAGCGCGAGTACAACCTGGACCTGCTGACCACGGCGCCGACGGTGGTCTATGAACTGGCGCTCAAGAACGGCGAGGTCGCCTATGTCTCCAATCCCTCCAAGCTGCCCGATATGGCGGACGTGGAGGAGATGCGCGAGCCGATCGTGCGGGCCAGCATTCTCGTGCCCCAGGAGTTCGTCGGCAACGTGATCACCGAGTGCGAGAACCGTCGCGGCACCCAGAAGGACATGCAGTTCCTCGGCAGCCAGATCCAGCTGGCCTACGAGCTGCCGATGTCCGAGGTGGTGATGGACTTCTTCGACCGCCTGAAGTCGATCTCCAAGGGCTACGCCTCCCTGGATTACGGCTTCGAGCGCTTCCAGGCGGCCAAGCTGTCACGCCTCGACGTGCTGATCAACGGCGAGAAGGTCGATGCCCTGGCGGTGATCATCCACCGCGACCATGCCCACGGTCGCGGCCGGCTGCTGGTCGAGAAGATGAAGGAGCTGATTCCGCGCCAGATGTTCGACGTGGCCATTCAGGCGGCCATCGGCGGCCAGGTGGTGGCGCGCTCCACCGTCAAGGCGCTGCGCAAGAACGTCACCGCCAAGTGCTACGGCGGCGACGTCAGCCGCAAGAAGAAGCTGCTGGAGAAGCAGAAGGCGGGCAAGAAACGCATGAAGCAGGTCGGCCGGGTGGAGATCCCCCAGGATGCCTTCCTTGCGGTGCTCAGGGTCAATGACTGATATCAAACGCTAGGAATACATAACCCCATGGACTTCTCCCTACTGCTGGTGGTGGCCGTTGCCATCACCGGTTTTATCTGGCTGCTGGACCTCCTCTGGTGGCGTCCCGCCCGCCGCCGCGCCGCGGCCAACGCCGAGGCCGGCACCACCGAAGGGCTCGACCCCGTCGCCCGCGAGAAGGTGCTCAAGGAGCCCTGGCCGGTGGACTACTCGCGCTCCTTCTTTCCGGTGCTGCTGGTGGTGCTGGTGCTGCGCAGCTTCGTGGTGGAGCCCTTCCAGATCCCGTCGGGGTCCATGCGCCCGACTCTCGAGGTGGGCGACTTCATCCTGGTCAACAAGTTTACCTACGGCCTGCGCCTGCCGGTGGTGCATACCCGCATCGTCGAATTCAACGAGCCGGAACGCGGCGACGTCATGGTGTTCCGCTTTCCCAACGAGCCCGGGGTGAACTTCATCAAGCGGGTGGTGGGCCTGCCCGGTGACACCCTGCGCTACGAGGGCAAGCAGCTCTACGTCAACGGTGAGCCGGTACCCAAGCGGCTGCTGGAGGAGGGGCCCGCCGGCGCACCCAACGAGCTGCTGCTGGCCGAGCAGCTGGGCGCGATCGAACACCGGATCTACAATAATCCCCGAGACCCGGGCCCGCAGATGCGTGAGGTGGTGGTCCCCGCGGGGCACTATTTCACCATGGGCGATAACCGCGACCACTCCAACGACAGCCGCTACTGGGGCTTCGTGCCGGAGGAGAACATCGTCGGCCGTGCCTTCGCGGTGTGGATGAGCTGGAATGGCGGCCTGCCAAGCTTCACCAGCGTGCGTCGCATTCAGTGAGCCCCACATCAGTGCCGACAAGTCATCAGATAACAGGATATCCGTGAGCAACTCCCTCAACGCCTTCAGTCGACGCCTCGGCCATGAATTCGGGGATCCCGCCCTGCTGGAACTGGCCATGACCCACCGCAGCGTCGGCGGGCAGAACAATGAACGGCTCGAGTTCCTCGGCGACTCCATTGTCAACTTCGTGATCGCCGAGGCGCTGTTCCGGCGCTTCCCCGACGCTCGTGAAGGGCAGCTCTCCCGCCTGCGGGCGCGACTGGTCAAGGGCCAGACCCTGGCCGAGCTGGCCCGCGAGATGGAATTCGGCGAGCACCTGAGGCTGGGTTCCGGCGAGATGAAGAGCGGCGGGCATCGCCGCGAGTCGATCCTGGCGGATGCCGTGGAGGCCGTGATCGGCGCCATCTACCTGGATGCCGGCATGGAGTCGGTGCGCGTTCGCGTGCTCTCCTGGTACGCCGCGCGGCTGGAAGGCACCAGCCTGCAGGATACCCAGAAGGATCCCAAGACCCGCCTGCAGGAGTTTCTGCAGTCGCGCCAGCTTCCGCTCCCTCGCTATGAGGTGGTCAACGTGGAGGGCGAGGCCCACTCCCAGACCTTCACCGTGGATTGCCACGTGGAGATGCTCGACCAACACACCACCGGTGAGGGCGCCAGCCGGCGTCACGCCGAGCAGCAGGCCGCCGAGAAGGCCCTGGCCCTGCTTGAACCCGTCAGGGCCAACGCACAGGGAGCACGACCATGACCCAGACTTGCGGCTTCGTGGCCATCGTCGGTCGCCCCAATGTCGGCAAGTCGACGTTGATGAACCGTATCCTCGGCCAGAAGATATCCATCACCTCGCGGCGCCCCCAGACCACGCGCCATCAGGTGCGTGGCATCAAGACCGAGGGGGAGACGCAGTTCATCTATGTCGATACCCCCGGCATGCATATCATGGCCAAGGATCGCAACAAGGCGATCAACCGCTTCATGAACCAGGCGGCGACCCAGGCCCTGCGCGACGTGGACTGCGTGGTGTTCATCATCGACCGCACCCGCTGGAGCGAGGAGGATCAGATCGTCCTGCAGCGCCTGGAGCACGTGACGGCGCCGGTGATTCTGGCGGTCAACAAGGTCGACCGCCTGCAGGACAAGGCGACCCTGCTGCCCTGGCTGGAGGAGGTCGGCGCGCGGCGCGAGTTCGCTGCCATCGTGCCGATTTCCGCCAAGCACGGCACCAACGTGCCGGAGCTGGAGGCCGAAGTGGCCAAGCACCTGCCCGAGAGCGTGCACTTCTTCCCGGAAGATCAGGTCACCGACAAGAGCCAGCGTTTCCTGGCCGCGGAACTGGTGCGCGAGAAGGTGACGCGTCAGCTCGGCGATGAACTTCCCTACCAGATGACCGTGGAGATCGAGGAGTTCCGCGACGAGGGCAGGGTGGTACATATCAGCGCCCTGATCCTGGTGGAGCGCCAGGGCCAGAAGAAGATCCTGATCGGCGAGAACGGCGACCGCATCAAGAGCATCGGTCGCGAGGCGCGCCTGGACATGGAGCGCGCCCTGGATGCCAAGGTGATGCTCAACCTCTGGGTCAAGGTGAAGAGCGGCTGGTCCGATGACGAGCGCGCCCTGAAGAGCCTGGGCTACAACCTCGACTGAATGACCCCCGAACCCGCCTTCCTGCTGCACAAGCGCCCCTATCGCGAGACCAGCGCCCTGGTGGAGCTCCTCACCCTGTCCCATGGCCGGGTGAGGGCGGTGGCCCAGGGTGTGCAGCGCCCCGGCTCACGCTCCCGGGGGCGCCTGCAGCCCTTCTCGCCGCTGCACGTTACCTGGGTCGGCGAGGGGGAGCTCAAGCGCCTGCGGCTGATGGAGAGCCGTGGAACCACGGCGCTCCTGGCCGGTGAGGGATTGCTGTGTGGGCTCTACGCCAACGAGCTGCTGACCCGCACCCTGCACGTGGAGCTGCCGGTTCCCGAGGTGTTCGCCTTCTATGCCGCGCTGCTCGAGGCGCTGCCGCTCCCTGCTGCCCGCGCCGGAGGGCTGCGGCGCCTGGAGGTCTCGCTGCTCGAGGCCCTGGACGCCATGCCGCGCTTCACCACCGCCGAGGGCGGCGAGCTGGATCCCCAGGCGCGCTATGTGCTGGATCCGGCCACGCGCGCCTTTCGTCCCGGCCAGCCCGGTCTGGATGGCCGCACCCTGCGGCTGCTGGGCGCCGGCGACTGGGAGGCCCCCGGGCTCGCCGGCCCGGCCAAGGCGGTCACCCGGGCGGCCCTGGCGCCGCTGCTGGGCAGCCGGCCGCTGCGCTCGCGGGAGCTGATGCGCCAGCTTGCCGAGCGGCGCCGGGCTGGCCTTTTGGGGTCAGACCCCGGCGGCGGGTAATATCGTCGCTGTAGTGCTCCAAGATGGGCAGGGTGGTCCGGCCGGGGTCTGACCCCAAAAGGGCCCTGCCTCCCGACTTCCCGAATATCCAAGGATCGTTTCATGCATCCCCCCCGCATCCTGCTCGGCGTCAATATCGACCATATCGCCACCCTGCGTCAGGCCCGTGGCACCCGCTACCCGGATCCTGTCCAGGCGGCGCTGCTCGCCGAGGAGGCCGGCGCCGACGGCATCACCGTGCACCTTCGCGAGGATCGTCGGCACATCCAGGAGCGCGACGTGCGACTGCTGGCCGAGGTGCTCAACACCCGCATGAACTTCGAGATGGCGGTCACCGAGGAGATGATCCGCCTGGCGGAGGAGCTGCGCCCGGCCCACGTCTGCCTGGTGCCCGAAAAGCGCGAGGAGTTGACCACCGAGGGTGGCCTGGACGTGGTGGGAGGCTTCGCGGCCATCCATGCCGCCTGTGAGCGCCTGGCCGAGGCGGGCTGCGAGGTGTCGCTCTTCATCGACCCCGAGCCGTCACAGATCGAGGCCGCGGCCAAGGCCGGCGCCCCGGTGATCGAGCTGCATACCGGCGCCTATGCCGAGGCCACCGGGCCGGCGGCCGTCCACGAGCACGCCCGGATCAGTGCCGCCACCGAGATGGCGCTGGAGCTTGGACTCACCGTCAACGCCGGCCACGGGCTGAATTACCACAACGTCGAGGCCATCGCCGCCATTCCCGGCCTGCATGAGCTCAATATCGGCCATGCGATCATCGCCCGGGCGGTCTTCGTGGGGCTCAAGGAGGCGGTGGCCGAGATGAAGCGGTTGGCCATCGCCGGCCAGGAAGCCGGTTTCGTCGCCTCCCTGGAGGAGCACGACCATGAGCACGACCATGAGCACAGCCACGACCATGATCACGACGACGATCACCCGCACTGAGCCATGATTCTCGGCATCGGCACCGATATCGCCAGGGTCGAGCGCTTCGAGCGGGCCCTGACGCGCCACGGGGATCGACTGGCGCTGCGCCTGCTGGGCGAGCTGGAGCGTGAGCGCCTGATCGGCCATCCGGCCCCGGCCGCCTTCCTGGCCAAGCGCTTCGCCGCCAAGGAGGCCTTCGTCAAGGCGCTGGGTACCGGCCTGCGGCTGGGCATGCGCTGGACCGAGGTTCAGGTCACCAACGATGCTCTCGGCCGGCCCTCGCTGCTGCTGTCGGGCAAGGCCCGCGAGCTGGCGATGGCGGCCGGTGTCTGCTCGACGCATCTATCGATCAGCGACGAGGCATCCCTGGCGGTGGCCTTCGTGGTCTTGGAGGGCGAGGGCCAGGGTCTTGAGGAGGGCCAGGGTCTTGAGCAGGGTTAGCTGTTGATGGCCTCCGTTTCACACCCTGCCCAGGCACGCAGGTCCGCCATGGCGGAGAAGAGGTCATCCATCAGCGGCGTCACCGCCTCTCGGCCGCGGGTACGCAGCCGGGTCTCCAGGGATTCGGCAATCAGCCCCAGCCGCGGTGCCCCGCAGTAGCGGCAGGCGCCGTTGAGGGCGTGGATGCCATCCAGCAGCGCCTCGTCGTCACCTTCCGCCAGGGCGTGACGCAGGGCGGTCTCGTTCTCCGCCAGCCCGGCCGCCAGGCGTTCCAGCAATTCCCTGGCCAGTGACGCCCGCCCGCCCGCCAACCTTGCACCGAGCTCCAGGTCCACGGTGGGCAGTTCGCCGTCGTCGTCGGTGCAGACGGACCCCGGGGTCATGGTTGTCATTGGCGGGTTATCCAGCGGCGGTGAGCGCGCCGCCTCTGGTGCCGGCAGCGCCAGGCCCAGGTGGCGATGCAGGGTGTCGCGCAGCTGGTCGGTGTCCACCGGTTTCACCAGCACGTCGTTGAGCCCACTCTCCAGCAGCCGGCGGCGCTCCTCCTCGAGCACATGGGCGGTCACCGCCACCACCGGCGTATCGCGCCAGCTGCCGCCCAGGCGTCGAAGCGCCCGGGTGGCCTCAACGCCGTCCATGCCGGGCATGCGAATATCCATCAACACCAGGTCGAACGCCTGCTTTCGCGCCAGCGCCAGGGCCTCCTCGCCGCTGGCGGCGAGACTGACCTCCACGCCGGGACCGGCGATCAGTTCGCGCAGCAACAGGCGGTTCGATTCCGTGTCGTCCACTGCCAGCAGGCGCAGTGGCTGAGGCGCCGCGGTGGGCTGGTCTGCCGCTGACCGACCTGCGCGCTGACCCAGGAACCCTGCCACGGTGGTGGCCAGGGTGGCCCGTGCCACCGGCTTGGCGAGGATCTCACCGCCGTGGGGCAGGGGCAGACTGGGCAGATCGAGGGGATTGGCGTTGGCCAGCAGCAGGGCAGGGCATGCCAGCTCGGCCAGTCGGCGCTGCCAGATCCCCGCCTCGTCGGCGGTGAGGGGGGTGTGAGGCAGGCTGGCGACCAGCAGAGCCGGTGGGCCGCCCTCGGGAGGGTGCGCGGCGGCGTCCACCGGTCGGGCACCCCAGCGGGTGAAGAGATGATGAAGGGCCCGGCGAGTGGCGGGATGGGGTTCCTCGATCAGCACCGTCTGGCCGGCGAGGCGCAGCTCGGCTGGCCGCTCGGGGGTCTCGCTGCCCTCCAGGGGGAGGGTAAAGGCGAAGGTGGTGCCCTGGCCGGGCTCGCTCTCCACGCCGATCTCTCCGCCCATCTGCTCTACCAGCTGGCGGCAGATGGTCAGTCCCAATCCGGTGCCCCCGAACTCCCGGGCGTGGCTGGGTTCGGTCTGCTGGTAGGCCCGGAAGAGAAGGCGCTGGCGCTCCGTGGTAAGGCCGATGCCGGTGTCGGTGACGCTGATCCGCAGCGTTACCCTGCCGGGCTCGGCCTGCTCCATCATGACCCGAACAACGACCTCGCCCTGCCGGGTGAACTTCACGGCGTTGTGCACCAGGTTGGTGAGGACCTGCTGGATGCGCATCGGGTCGCCGTTGAGCACGCTGGGCACGTCGTCATACACCAGGCCCAGCAGCTGCAGTTCCTTCTGGTGGGCCAGCGGCGCCTGCAGGCCGAGTACCTCATCCACCAGGGCGACCATGTCCAGCGGGAGACGCTCCAGTTCCAGGTGACCGGCTTCCAGCTTGGAGAAATCGAGTACGTCGTTGACCAGCACCAGCAGGTTGCCGGAGGCGCGCTGGACGTGCTCGAGCCACTCCCGCTGGCGCGGTTCCAGTCGCGAACGATCGAGCAGGCGGCAGAAACCGATGATGCCGTTCAGCGGGGTACGGATCTCATGGCTCATGTTGGCCAGGAATTCCGATTTTATGCGGTTGGCTTCCACGGCGCGGCGGTGGGCGATGTCCAGTTCGATGTTCTGGACCTCGATGGTCTCCATGGACTCCTCGAGCTCGGCGGTGGCCTGTTCGATCTGGCGCTGCGTCTCCAGCCTGCCCTGGGCCAGATGCTCGCTCAAGGCGTTGACCCGCTCGCTCAGGCCGGCGAGCTCGCTCGGTGACGAGGGCAGGTCGGGAGGGCTCTCGCTCCTGGCCAGCCGGGAGAGGGCATCGTCCACGGCGGCCAGAGGGGGGCGCAGGCGCCGGTAAGTGGTATAGGTCAGGCCGCCCAGCAGCAGGGCGGCAGCCGCCAGCAACAGCGCGTTGAGGCCGATCTGCCGGTAGTGGTCCAGCACCAGGGGGCTGGCGTCCACCTCGAGCACCAGCCAGGCCGATTCGGGCCCCGCCAGCGGCGCCTGCAGCCGCCATTCGGCACCCTCTTGATCGAGCTGCCGACCCGCTCCGCCGGGGGCGGCGGGCGGCGAGCGAAGCCGACCCAGCTGCACCAGCATCTCGCCCCGGGTATCGATGATGCCCAGGGCGCGGACCTCCTCGAGCTCCAGCAGGCGTGCCGCCGTGGCCTCCCGCTGCTCGGCATCGCGGGCATCGTTCAGCAGAGGCATGAGAAGGTCGACGGCCTGCTCCAGGCGGGACTGAAGCTGTTCGGCGTGGTCCGAGCGTTGCAGCGACAGGGTCGTCACGGCGAGCAGCAGCATCAGCAGCCAGGGCACGATCAGGCCAATCAGCATCAGGCGGAACTTCAACGACATCGGCAGGCTCTCTGCAGGTGGCAGCCCCCAGTATGGCACAGCAGATGGGCATACCTGTCCCCCCCGCGGCGGCAGGGATATAATGACTGAAAACCCGTTTCCACAAGGAAGGTTGCATGCATTTTCCCACCCTCGAGGATGTCGTCGGCAACACGCCGTTGGTCCGCCTCAAGCGTATCAACGCCGGCCGCAACAACGTCCTGCTGGCCAAGCTGGAGGGCAACAACCCCGCCGGTTCCGTGAAGGATCGCCCGGCCCTCTCCATGCTCGTGCAGGCCGAGGCGCGGGGCGAGATCACCCCCGGCGATACGCTGGTGGAGGCGACCTCGGGCAATACCGGTATTGCCCTGGCCATGGCAGCGGCCATCAGAGGCTATCGCATGGTGCTGATCATGCCCGAAAACGCCTCCGAGGAGCGCAAGCAGGCCATGGCCGCCTTCGGCGCCGAACTGATTACCGTCAGCAAGGAGGGCGGCATGGAGCAGGCCCGGGATGTGGCCGAAGCCATGCTGGCCCGCGGCGAGGGCAAGCGCCTGGACCAGTTCGCCAACCCCGATAATCCCCTGGCCCACTACCGGGGTACCGGTCCCGAGATCTGGGAGCAGACCGCCGGCCGGGTGACGCACTTCATCAGTTCCATGGGCACCACGGGCACCATCATGGGCGTCTCGAAGGCACTGAAGGAGCGCAATTCCGAGATACAGATCATCGGCCTGCAGCCGGAGGACGGTGCCAGCATTGCCGGCATTCGCCGCTGGCCACCGGAATACCTGCCCGGCATCTTCGATGCCAGCCGGGTCGATCGGGTGATCGATATCGGCCAGCGTGAGGCCGAGGAGCACATGCGGCGGCTGGCCCGTGAGGAGGGGATCCTCGCCGGGGTGTCGTCGGGCGGGTGCCTGGCCGGTGCTCTGCGCGTGGCCGAGGAGGTCGAGAACGCGGTCATCGCGTTCATCGTCTGCGACCGCGGCGACCGCTACCTTTCCACCGGCCTGTTCGCCCCGGAGGCTTGAGATGGCAATGCTGGGCAAGCGGCGTCCGCGCCGCGAACGTTCGGGGGTGTCCGGGCTGCAGGGGCGTCAGGCTCCCCAGGGGGCGCCAGGCGCCGCTGACGCAGGAGACGATGTTGTCCGTGACGATGTTGTCCGTGACGGTGACGCCGGTGACGACAAGCCCCGGGGTGTCACCATCGAGCGCCTGGCCCACGATGGCCGCGGCCTGGCCCACGACGCGGCCGGCAAGACGCTGTTCGTGGAGGGCGCGCTCCCCGGGGAGCGGGTCGAGGCGGCGGTGCATCTCACCCGCAAGCGCTTCGACGAGGCCCATGTCCGCGACCTCATCGAGGCCTCCCCCGAGCGGGTCACGCCCCCCTGCGCCTACTACGGACGCTGTGGCGGCTGCGACCTTCAACACCTGGCCGTGCCCGCCCAGCGCCGCCACAAGCTGACGGTACTGATCGACCTGCTGGCCCGCCAGGGCGTCGAGGCGCCCGACGAGCCGCAGCTGCTGGCCGGGGCCGACCACGGTTATCGTCGTCGTGCCCGGCTGGGGGTCAAGGTGGGCGCAGAGGGGCGGATACATCTCGGCTTCCGGGCTCACCACAGCCATCGCCTGGTGGACATCGAGCGCTGCATCATTCTGGTGCCGGCACTCGATGTCCTGCTGGCGCCGCTGCACCACCAGGTGGCATCCCTTGATGCGCCTCGGCAGGTGGGACACCTGGAGCTGCTCGACAGCGATCAGGGCGCGGTATTGCTGGTGCGCCAGCTCAAGGAGCACGCCGCCGACCGCGCACGCTGGCTGGCCTTTGCCACCCAGCACGGTCTTCACCTGGCCTGGCTGGCGGGGCGCGAGTCGCCGACGCTCGAATGGCTGACCCCGACGCCGGCGCTGAGCGTTCGAGTGCCATCGGCCCCCGGCGCATCGGGCGCCGCCGCGGAACTGACGCTGGGCTTCGCCCCGGGCGACTTCCTGCAGGCCAATGCCGAGGTCAATCGACAGATGGTGGCCACCGCCCTGACCTGGCTCGATGACCTGGAGGGCGCGGCACTGCTGGACCTGTTCGCCGGGGTGGGCAACTTCAGCCTGCCCCTGGCGTCCGCCGGTGCCAGAGTGACGGCGGTGGAGGGCAGCCCGACCATGATCGCCCGTCTGGCCGAGAACGCCCGCGACAATTCACGAGGACAGCGGCTGACGGTGACGGCCCGGCAGGCCGACCTGAACGATGCCCGGGTGGTGAAGGCCCTGTTGGCCGAGGTCGCGCCGGATGTCCTGCTGCTCGATCCGCCCCGGGATGGCGCCGATGCCGTCTGCTCGGCGCTGGCGGCATCGCCGGTGCCCAGGGTGCTGTATGTCTCCTGCGACCCGGCCACCCTGGCGCGGGATGCGGCACGCCTTGTGCATGGGGGTTATCGGCTGACGCGCATCGCCGTGGCCGACATGTTCGTGCATACCTCACACCTGGAGTCGATGCTGCTGTTCGAGCACCCGCGGACAGGACAACGGCGGCAAGGAGCAACACCCGATGGTTAAAGTCCGTGAGGACCAGCCTCTGACCGAGACCGGAGACGTTAACATCGAGCGCTGGATCGAGCGGCTGCAGGAGGACGTCAAGCTGCGCGACCCGGCGGAGCTGCGCGATGCCTGCCAGCTGGCAGAGCGCCTGGAACGCGACGCCGACAAACCCCATCGGCGCTGGCTGGCCAGCGGCTCCAGCTTTCGCATGGGCCTGGAGATGGCCGATATCCTCGGCGAGCTGCGACTCGACCAGGCCACCCTGGAGGCCGCGGTGCTCTACCGTGCCGTGCGCGAGGGGCTGGTCGACCTGGAGGCGATCGCCAGGCAGTTCGGCCGGGAGGTCGCCGCGCTGATCGACGGCGTGCTTAACATGGCGGCGATCAGCGCCTCCCAGACGCCCAGCCACGAGATGGGCCAGCACGATCAGCAGGACAACCTGCGCAAGATGCTGGTGACCATGATCGACGACGTGCGCGTGGCGCTGATCAAGATCGCCGAGCGCACCTGCGCCCTGCGCCAGGTCAAGGACGCCCCCCGCGAGAAGCAGCTGCGGGTGGCCCGGGAGGTGTTCGATATCTACGCGCCGCTGGCCCACCGGCTGGGCATCGGCCATCTCAAGTGGGAGCTGGAGGATCTCTCCTTTCGCTATCTCCACGAGGACGACTACAAGGCCATCGCCCGCCAGCTGGCCGAGAAGCGTCTTCACCGCGACCGCTACATCGCCGAGGTGGTCGACACCCTCAAGGGCATGCTGGAGACCCAGGGCATCCTGCGATACGACGTCGATGGCCGCGCCAAGCACATCTACTCCATCTGGCGGAAGATGAAGCGCAAGCACATCGACTTCTACCAGGTGCATGACATCCGCGCGGTGCGCATTCTGGTACCCGAAGTCGCCGACTGCTACACCGTGCTGGGTCTGGTGCACTCCCGCTGGCATCACGTGCCCAACGAGTTCGACGACTACATCGCCAACCCCAAGAAGAACGGCTACCAGTCGCTGCACACGGCGGTGTTTGGTCCCGAGAGCAAGGTGCTGGAGATCCAGATCCGTACCTTCGCCATGCACGACGAGGCCGAACTCGGCGTGTGCGCCCACTGGCGCTACAAGGGCCATGACACCAAGGCCAAGAGCGCCAGCTACGAGGAGAAGATCGCCTGGCTGCGCCAGGTGCTCGAGTGGCAGGAGGAGGTTGGCGACATCGGCGATATCAGCGAGGGCCTGAGCAGCGACGTGGCGCCGGATCGCATCTATGTCTTCACGCCCGATGGCCATGTCATCGATCTGCCGCGGGTGGCCACGCCCATCGACTTCGCCTATCGGGTGCATACCGAGATAGGACATCGCTGCCGCGGCGCCAAGGTCAACGGGCGCATCGTGCCGCTCACCTTCAAGCTCAAGACCGGCCAGCAGGTGGAGATCCTCACCGCCAGCAAGGGGGGGCCGAGCCGCGACTGGCTCAATCCCAGCCTCGGCTATGTGCGCACCAGCAGGGCCCGGGCCAAGATCCAGGCCTGGTTCAAGCACCAGGCCCGCGATCAGAATCTGGAGGAGGGGCGCACGCTGTTCGAGCGCGAGATGAAGCGTCTCGACCTCGAGGGGATGGATCTCGAGGCCCTGGCACGCAAGGTCAACTACCAGAGCCCCGAGGACATGTATGCGGCTCTGGGGGCCGGCGACCTTCGCATCGGTCAGGTGCTGCACCAGGCCCAGCAGCTGTTCGGTGAACACGACGACCAGGAGCAGCTCGACCGCCTGCTGGCCAAGCCCAGGCGTTCGCCGGGCAAGGCCGGTCAGAGCGACATCACCGTGCTGGGTGTCGGCAACCTCAAGACCAGCATGGCCAACTGCTGTCATCCGGTGCCGGGAGAGCCCATCGTCGGCTTCATCACCCAGGGGCGCGGGGTGACCGTGCATCGCCAGGACTGCCCCAACATCCTGCAGCTGCGCCTGGAGGAGCCCCAGCGCCTCATCGAGGTGGAGTGGGGCGAGCGCGCGCTCACTCAGTATCCGGTCGACATCGAGGTCCAGGCCTGGGATCGCTCGGGCCTGCTGCGCGACGTGACCGGCGTGCTCGGCAACGAGAAGGTCAACGTGCTGGCGGTCAATACCCTGACCGATACCGACGAGGGCATCGCCCGCATGTCGATCACCGTGGAGGTGGACGGCCTGGAGACTCTGGGACGGCTCTTCTCGCGCATCCAGCAACTCTCCAACGTCATCGAGGTGCGGCGCCTGCGCAGCGGCGGCAAACCGGGCAAGCGCAAGGGTAAGGGGAAGGCCTCATGAACCCACGCCATGATTTCGACGACCTGCTGACCCTGATGGCGGTGCTGCGCGACGCCGAGCAGGGCTGCCCCTGGGACCTCGAGCAGGACTGGGACTCCATCGTGCCTCACACGCTGGAGGAGGCCTATGAGGTGGCCGACGCCATCGAGCGGCGCGCCTGGCATGAACTGCCCGCCGAACTGGGCGACCTGCTCTTTCAGGTGGTCTATTACGCCCAGTTCGGGGCCGAAGAGGGTCGCTTCGACGTTCACGACGTTGTCGATACCCTCACCGCCAAGATGCTGCGTCGACATCCCCATGTGTTTCCCGACGGCACCCTGGCCTCGCGGCGTCCGCCGGGCGTCACGGCCGAACAGATCGAGTCGGCCCAGGCCGAACGGGACAACGTAAGCAGCCGCTGGGAGAGCCTCAAGGCCGAGGAGCGGGCCGCGCGCGCCGGCGGCGAGGCCGAGTCAAGCCGGGATAGTGCCGCGGCGTCGGTTCTCGATGACGTCCCGCGGACCCTGCCGGCGCTCTCTCGAGCCGCCAAACTCTCCAAACGCGCCGCCCGGGTCGGTTTCGACTGGCCCGATGCGCGCGGGGTGGTCGCCAAGATCCGCGAGGAGCTTTCGGAGGTGGAGGAGGCGCTGGCTGCCGGCGACCGCGAGCACGCCGCCGAGGAGGTGGGCGATCTGCTGTTCGCGGTGACCAACCTGGCCCGCACCCTCAAGGCCGACCCCGAACAGTGCCTGCGCGCCACCAATGCCAAGTTCGAGCGGCGTTTTCGTCATCTGGAGACGGCCCTTGCCGCCGATGGCGTGGCGCTCGAGGAGGCCGGCCTTGACCTCATGGAGCGCCACTGGCAGACCGCCAAGGCCATCGAACGCGCTGCCGGTGAATCTTCAACCACATCCGCACATCCCGCGACAGCGGGAGAGCCTCCGGGAGACTCTGGGCCATGAGCCACGATCTGCACGAATCTCTGCGCGACAACGTACGCATCCTGGGCGACAGCCTCGGGCGCACCATCGCCGATGACCTGGGCAATGGCTTCGTCGACAAGATCGAGGCCATCCGCGGCTTCGCCAAGCGCGGCCGCCAGAATGACGACCAGGCCCAGCGCGAGTTGATCGACTACCTGCGCCGCCTGCCCGACCGCGACCTGCTGCCGGTGACCCGCGCCTTCAACCAGTTTCTCAACCTGGCCAACATCGCCGAGCAGCACTATCGGGCGCGCTTCCGCCGCGTGGAGGACTACCGTCCCGGCAGCCAGCCGGTGCTCAGCGAACTGCTGTCCCGCGCCCGGGAGGCCGGCAACACCCCCCGCAAGCTGGTGGAGACCCTGGCGGCCATGCGCGTGGAGCTGGTGCTCACCGCCCACCCCACCGAGGTCATCCGCCGCACGCTGATCCAGAAGTATGACGCCATCGATGACTGCCTCACCGCCATCGAGTCCTCCGGCGACTATCCCGAGCGCGGCATTCGGGCCAAGGGTCGCCTCGAGGAGCTGATCAGCCAGGCCTGGCACACCGACGAGATTCGCCACGAGCGCCCGACCCCGGTGGACGAGGCCAAGTGGGGCTTCGCGGTGATCGAGAACTCGCTGTGGCAGGCGGTGCCCGATTTCCACCGCGACCTGGACAACCTGCTGCTGGAGACCGCCGGCGAGCGTCTGCCCCTGGACGCCGCACCGATCCGCTACGCCTCCTGGATGGGGGGCGATCGGGACGGCAATCCCAACGTCACCTCGCGGGTCACCCGGGAGGTGCTGCTGCTGGGCCGCTGGATGGCCGCCGACCTCTATGTGCGTGACCTCGAGCAGCTCAAGGCCGAGCTCTCCATGTGGAAGGCCAACAGCGCCCTGAAGGCCGAAGTGGGGGATGTTGCCGAGCCCTATCGCGAACTGCTGCGCCGGCTGCTGACTCGGGTGGAGGCGACCCGGGACTGGGCCAAGGCGTGCCTGGACGGCAAGCCCTTCGATGAGGGCCCGGTGATCGAGAGCCGAGATCAGCTCTTCGCGCCGCTGCTGACCTGCTATCGCTCGCTCTGCGACGTGGGACTCGACACCATCGCCAACGGAGCGCTTCTCGACACCCTGCGCCGGGTAGCGGTGTTTGGCGTGACCCTGACCAAGCTCGATATCCGCCAGGAGGCGGGCCGCCATGCCCAGGTGATGGAGGAGCTCACCGACGGCCTGGGGCTCGGTCACTACCGCGACTGGAGCGAAGAGCAGCGCCAGACCTTCCTGCTCGAGGAGCTGGCCTCGCGGCGTCCGCTGATTCCGCGGCGCTGGGAGTGCTCGTCGGAGTCCCGTGAGGTGATCGATACCTTCCGGGTGGTGGCCAGCGAGCAGGCCGAGGCGCTGGGCACCTATATCATCTCCATGGCGGGGCAGCCCTCCGATGTGCTGGCGGTGGCCCTGCTGATGAAGGAGGTGGGTGGCGATGTCAAGCTGCCCATTGCGCCGCTCTTCGAGACCCTGGACGACCTCAACCACGCCGGCGACGTCATCGAGCGTCTGCTGTCGCTGCCCGGCTATCGCTCGCTCACCGCCGACCGCCAGGAGGTGATGATCGGCTACTCCGACTCCGCCAAGGACGCCGGCCAGCTCGCCGCCGCCTGGGCCCAGTATCGCGCCCAGGAAACACTGGTGGCGGTGTGCGAGCGTCAAGGCGTCGACCTGACCCTGTTCCACGGTCGCGGCGGCACCGTGGGTCGCGGCGGCGGCCCGGCCCATGCGGCTATTCTCTCCCAGCCGCCGGGCTCGGTGAACGGCAGCCTGAGGGTGACCGAGCAGGGCGAGATGATCCGCTTCAAGTTCGGCCAGCCAGAGATCGCCCTGCGTTCCATGGAGATCTACGCCTGTGCGGTGCTGGAGGCGACCCTGCTTCCGCCGCCGGATCCTCAGCCCCACTGGCGGGAGGAAATGGATCGCCTTGCCGAGGTGGCGCACCGTGCCTATGTCGGCGTGGTCCGCGAAGACCCTGACTTCGTGCCCTACTTCCGTGCGGTGACGCCGGAAGGCTCACTGGGCCGTCTGCCCCTGGGCTCGCGACCCACCAAGCGCCGCCAGGACGGAGGCGTCGAGACCCTGCGGGCGATCCCGTGGATCTTCGCCTGGACCCAGATCCGCCTGATGCTGCCCGCCTGGCTGGGTAGCGGCGAGGCCTTCGCCCGACGCCTGGAAGAGGAGGGCGGTCTTGCGGTGCTGCAGGAGATGCGAGACAGCTGGCCCTTTTTCGGCACCTACCTGGACATGCTGGAGATGCTGCTGGCCAAGGCCGACGTGGGCATCGCCGCCTACTACGAGCATCGTCTGGTGGACGAGCCCGCGCTCAAGGCGCTGGGCGATCGGCTGCGCAAGCGTTTCGGGCGCCTCAACGAGGTACTGCTGCAGGTCCTGGATCAGCAGGAGCTGCTGGAGAACACACCGCTGATCCGCCAGGCAATCGCGGTGCGAAACCCCTATATCGATCCGCTGCACGGTCTGCAGGCCGAGCTGCTGCAGCGTAATCGGGATGCGGACGGCGCCATCAGCGCCGACCTGTCACGGGCGCTGATGGTGACCATGGCGGGCATCGCCGCTGGGCTTCGCAACACGGGCTAGGCCCGGGCTTCGCCCGGGAGGAACAAGGGGCAAGAGACAAGGAACCCCGCGGGCACTAGCCTGCGGGGTTTCTCGAGGGTATCGGGATCTCTCAGACTGGAATACCTCGACCCTAGAACGGGTAGTGCAGCGAAGCGGTCAGCAGATTGTGGTGGGCCATGTCAGGGGCATTGAACTCCTCGAACTCCAGGCGGCTGACCAGGCTGTCGAACGCCAGGCGGGCGCCGAGCCCGGTGACGCGGGTGGTGCCGGCGGTATTGAGGGCGTCCCGGGGTATCACCGCGTCGCCCTCCCAGCCCGCCATGCCGGACTTGGCGTAGAGGCCCAGACGGCCGATGCGCACGCCGGCCATCAGGCTGCCGCCCAGGCTGACCGAGTTGACCAGCAGGCTGTTCTCGCCCATCTGGGTGGGAACTTCGTCGCTTTCCCGATAGCTGAACTCGGCGGCCAGGTCGAGGCGGGGCAGGCGCAGCGGGGAGAAGCCGGCAATAAGCCGAAACCCGGAGGTGTAGCCGTCGGGTGTCTCGATGTCACGGCCCTCTATCACGACGCCGTTGTCCAGGCGCATCAGGTCGCTGTCCTTGCCGGAAAACGAGGGGGCGTTGTCGGCAAGTGCCACGGGGGCGGCGATGCTGGCAAGACAGGCCACCAAGCAGGTACGTAGGGAACTCGTTTTCATGATCCCGGTCCTTGCTCTGAGGCCCGGCCGGGGATTGGCAAGAGCATCAGAGCGAGTAATTGGTGTCAATGTAGCCTAGCAACAGTCGCCTGAGCCCGCCAGTTCGCGAGCCTCGAGCCAGCGGGCCAGCTCGACAAGGCGCGGCGAGTCGAGGTCGTGGGCCCGGGAGGCGGCCAGCAGCGGCCCGAGGATCGCTTCGTGCTCCGTGGGACGCTTGGCCAGCACGTCCTGCAGCATGGAGGCGCGGTTGCCGGCGGTGCCCTCAACCACCCGCCAAACCAGAGTTCGCCAGCCTGCCAGCCTCACTTGCCCCTGTCCGCATTCGGTTCTCCCGTTACCTTCAAGCCCCGGTGGGTCGATGCCTTCCGCGACGAGGATGTCGGCCACCTCGGCGATGATCGCCTCCACCATGGGCCGGAAGGGGCGGTCGCGCAGCTGGCCGTTGCGGATGCCAAAGCGTGCCACCAGCGGGTTGATGGCGGCGTTGACGGCGAGCTTCTGCCATAGCCGCTGGCGGATGTCGGGGACAGCCCGGGCGGGCAGGCCGGCGGCAGTGAGGGCAGTGGCAAGTTCGCCGGCCAGGGTGTCGGCAAGCTGGGGGTGACGACTGTCCAGGGCCCCGATCAGGGTCTCGCCCTGGCCGGCGTGAATCACGCGGGTATCGCTCGTCGCCTTGTCTTCGAGATGGTCTTCGAGATTGTCCTCGAGATTGTCCTCGAGATAGGCGCCCTCGGTGGTGGTGGCGCACAGCACCGGCCCGTCATGGCGACGGCTTAGCCTGGGCTGACAGCCGAAACCGTTCTGCCACAGCACCAGCGGGGTGCCGGCTGGCAGGTGGGGCGCCAGTGCGGCGTGGGCCGCCTCGGCGGCATAGGCCTTGGTGGTGAGGTGCACCACGCCGGGCGGAGCGGCCGGCAGCGACTCCAGGGTAGCGGTGGCCAGGCGCACGCTCAGTGTCTCGCCCTGGGGGGTGACCAGGGTCTGTTCCGCGGGCAGCAGGCGGCGCCCGATCAGGGCCACCGCGATAGGGGGCGCCGGGCGGGTGGCCAGACGCAGGCCGATCATCCGACCCAGGGCGCCGGGGCCAACGATCCAGTGGGTGTCCGACAGGGTCATGAGCTGCCCCGTTTGCGGCTCGGCCGACGGGTGCCGCGGCCGCCTCCCGCCCCGCTGCGGCGCCGGGAGGCGGCGCCGCGTCGCCTGGCCGGGGTGCGGGCGCCGGCCTCTTCGCCGCGGGACGTGGCCAGCGCCTCGCGCAGTCGGCCGGCGTCGGCGCTGGCCAGCAGGCCGTGCAGGTCGCTGATCAGGTCGCCGAGGAACGGGGCGGGGTCGACGCCCTCCTCGGCGATGGCCGAGAGGCGCTGCTCCCAGAGGGCGGTGCGTTCCGGGCGGCTGGCCGCCTCTGGCAGCGAGGCAATCAGGGCGCTGCCCAGCCGGGTGGCGCGCAGTGCCTTGCTCTGGCGCACCAGGTAGCCGCGCTCCACCAGGGTCTCGATGATGCCGGCGCGGGTCGCCTCGGTGCCCAGGCCGTCATGCTCGCGCAGGGTGCGCCTGACCGCCGGGTCCTCGACGTAGCGGGCGATGTTCATCATCGCCTTGATCAGGCTGGCGTCGTTGAAGGGCTCCGGCGGACGGGTCTCGCGATCCTCCACCCCCACCTCGCTGACCCGGCACGCCGCGCCCTCGGTGAGCGCCGGCAGCGGCGGGGCCTCGTCGCGGGTGGTGAACAGCGGCTTCCAGCCCGCCTCGAGAATCTCCTGACCGCGGGCGCGGAAGGCCTCGCCGAGGATCTGGAACTCGGCCTTCACCTCCCGGGTGGAGAGCGGCGGGTAGAACTGGGCCAGCACATTGCGGGCGATCAGCCGGAAGACGTTGGCCTCGGTGGCCGAGAGCCGGGACGGGTCCATGGGGCGTCCGGTGGGCGCCAGGGCGTGGTGGGCGCCCACCTGCTTGTCATTCCAGGCCCGGGAGCGCCGCGTGAAGTCCGCCCCTGCCAGCCACTGGCGAAGGGTGTCATCCGCCCGGCAGGCGCCCTCCAGCGTGGCCCGGGCGGCGGCGAAATGTTCCTCGGGCAGATAGCGGCAGTCGGACCGCGGGTAGGTGATCAGCTGATGGCGCTCGTAGAGGGCCTGGCAGGTGTCCAGCACTCCCTGGGCGGAGAGCCCGTAGCGGCGGGCGGCATCTACCTGCAGCGCCGAGAGCGAGTAGGGCAGCGGCGCAGCCTGGCGCTTGTTCTGGGTATCGAGCTTGACCAGCCGTCCCTCGGCGCCGGGCAACTGCTCGGCCAGGGCGGCGGCGGGTTCGCGGGCAAGCAGCCGGCCCTGGTCGTCCAGCGGCTGTTGCTCACCGGGCGCCCACCAGGCGCGCAGGGTGCCATGCTCCACGGCCAGGTCCGCCCAGAGCACGAAGAAGGGGTGGGGGGAGAAGTCGCGGATCTCGGCGTCGCGGCGGACCACCAGGCCCAGCACCGGGGTCTGTACCCGGCCCACCGAGAGCACGCCGTCGTGACCCGCCTGGCGGCCGGTGAGGGTCCAGGCCCGGGTCAGGTTGATGCCGTAGAGCCAGTCGGCCCGGGAGCGCGATTCGGCGGCACGATAGAGCGGCTGATAGCGGGCGTTGTCCTCCAGGCGGGCCAGCGCGCGCTGCACCGCCGGGCGGTTGAGGTCGCTGACCAGCAGCCGCGATACCGCTCCCTTCCAGTTCAGGTGCTCGATCACCTCCTGCACCAGCAGCTGGCCCTCGCGGTCCGGGTCGCCGGCGTGGACCACCTCTCGGGCGGACTTGAGCAGACCGCGGATCACCGCCAGCTGGCCGCGGGCTCTCGGGCGGGGGGTGAGCTTCCAGCGGCTTGGCAGGATCGGCAGGGTATCGAGGCGCCACTGCTTGAGCGCCGGATCGTAGGCGTCCGGCGGTGCCTGTTCCAGCAGGTGCCCCAGGCACCAGGTCACGGTGGTGTCGCCCACGACAATGGCGCCGTCCTGCTTGCGGGGCGCACCGGGCAGGGCGTCGGCGATGGCGCGGGCGAGACTGGGCTTCTCGGCGATGATCAGGCGCATGGCGGGCGGACTCTGGCGTGGCAATATGGATATTCTTCCAGTGTCGGTGAGGATTGGCCAGGTGTCATCGATGCGACATGGTGTACAATTCCTGTATCACTATTTGCGATAGTCTATTACCTCTGGGGAGCCCGAGATGCGAGAACGAGGCAGGACGAGACGACTGCTGGGGCTGGGGGCCAGGACCGGTGGTGCGCTTCTTCGCACCCGGATGGGCGGCCAGGCCGACTGGCGGGCGCTGGGGGAGGCGCTGTTCGAGGGGCTCTCCGAGCTCAAGGGCCCGGCCATGAAGCTGGCCCAGATCATGTCCCAGTGGGACGACCTGCTACCGCCCGATCTGGCCGAGGAGCTCGCCCGCCTGCAGCGCCAGGCCGAGCCCATGCCCTGGCCACGCATCCGCGAGAGCCTGATGGCTCAATACGGCGAGCTCGGCGAGGTGTTTCTCGAGATCGAGGAGCGTCCCTTCGCCAGCGCCTCCATGGGCCAGGTCCACCGCGCCGTGACACTCGACGGCGAGACCCTGGTGCTCAAGGTGCAGTACCCGGGTCTGGTCGAGGTGCTGGAGAGCGACCTGGCCCAGGTGCGACGGCTGATGCGCCTGGGCCGCTGGTTCAAGGTGCCACAGGCGCGCCTGGATGCGCTCTTCGAGGAACTCGCCGTGAGCCTGCGTGGAGAGCTCGACTACCGCGCCGAGGCCGAGGCGCTGGCCCGCTACCGTGAGCGCTACGCCCACCTGGACAACCTGGTGATCCCCGAGCCGCTGTCCGAGCTCTGCGGGGAGCGGGTGCTGGCCATGCGCTATGTGCCGGGGACTCCGCTGCGTGATCTGGAGTCGGGCGACGATGCCCTTCGTCAAGGCGTGGCGGTAACCCTCGCCGACTGGCTTACCGAGGAGCTGTTCACCCATGGCGAACTGCACGCCGACCCCCACGCCGGCAATTTTGCCGTCGACGACCAGGGTCGTCTGGTGATCTATGATCTGGGCGCGGTGATTCCGGTGCCCGAGCCGCGCCTGCGCGCCATGATCGAGCTGCTCGAGGCCACCCTGGCACGGGACCCCATGGCCATGGACGAGTCGCTGCTCAGGCTGGGGGGCCGCCAGGGGCAGGGGGCACCGCTGGCGCTCTATCGAGAATCCGCCGAGGCGGTGGGGCCGCTGTTTGCGCCGGGCGAGCAGGACTTTTCCGATGTTCGAGTCCACCGTCGGCTACGCGACCTGACCCCGAAGGTGTGGGCCGCCATGGACCGCTTGCAGCCCCCGGCGGATACCCTGCTGCTGTCGCGCACGCTCAATGGTCACTACTGGAACCTGGTGCGGCTGGGCGCCCGGCTCGACATGCACGCCCGCGCCCGGCCGCTGATGGAGTGGGCAAAGGGGTGAACGGCTGCCCAGCGCCCTGGCGGACTGTTAGACTGTGCCGTTTTCCGGACGGTGGAGAGTGCGATGCTGGCGGTATGGGTCGAACAGCTCCTGGGATTTGCCTCGGGGGCACTCAAGGCGATTCGCCAGGACGAGCGCTATCCGACGCTGATGACCTGGGCTCGGAGAGAGGGCCCGACGCTGGTCGGAGGTAACCTGCCCATGGCCCAGGCGCTGGCGCCGGAGCTGTGGTCCCAGACACCGCTGGAACGTCTCGATTTCGCCACCGAGCCGCTGGCGCGCCCGGGTCGCAACGAACCCTGCTGGTGCGATTCGGGGCGCAAGACCAAGGAATGCTGCGGGGCCGTGCGTCTGCCGGGTCCGGTGCCCGGCCACCTGATGTGGATGCTGTCGCTGCGCGAGTGGAAGGGCAATACCCTCAAGGCGGCGCTGGCCAGCGGCCGCGCCCCGGCCCAGGGGCTGCTGGAAGCCGGGCTGATCGCCGCCGAGACCGGCCAGCGCGGTCGCGCTCAGCAGATTCTCGAATCGCTGTTCCAGCGCGGCGACTGGTCGAAGCTGCCGGAGCAGGCCGAGCCCGCCTTCGAAATCCTGATCGACCTCTACCAGGAGCGCGGTTTTCACCGCAAGCGAGAGGCGCTGCTCGATGCGGTGCTGGAGCACGGCCCGCTGTTCCTGCGCGGGGTCGCCCTTGAACGCCTCTGCCTGATGCATCTCGATGCAGACGATCTGGACAGCGCCCGGGCGGCCTTCGTGCGCGCCCAGCAGGCGCTGCCGGACTCGCCCACCCTGGCCTATATCGAGGCGATGTTGCTGCTCCACGAGGGGCATGAACAGGAGGCCGCCGAGCGCGCCCGCTTCTGGTTCCGTCGCCTCGCTCGCCAGGGCGATCTCGACCCCGACCAGCTGGAATTCCTGGCCGACCTGGCCGAAGACCCCGGTGCCACCCTGGCCGAGCAGCTGCTCAACGCCGAGGAGGACCTGGCCGGGCCCCTCGCCTCCCTGCAAGCCCTGCTCGAGGTGCTGCCCACTGCCCCCCTGCTGCAGGTGACCCGCACCGATGAGGGTCGTCTGGTCTACCGACAGAGCGATCGCGAACAGGCCCTGGTCGCCGCCTGGCTCGCCTGCTTTCCTGCGGAAGCGGTCAGCGAGTCACCGCTGGGGCTGGAAGAGGACCCCTGGCCGGCGGCCGCAGAGTGGTTGGCCGAGCTGTGTGCCCACCCCGAGTGGCTCGATGCGCCGGCGGTGCTTCAGGGACTGACCCTGGCCCTCACCACCCGCTTCGGCAGCCTGCCGTGGATGGCGCCGAGCCTGTTCGTGCCCCTGGCCGAACGCCTGGAGCGCTGGCTCGAGCAGGCGGCCGCCGAGGGACCCGGCACCCTGGTCTGGGAGGACGGCGACAACGCCCTGCTGCTGCGCACCGGCCTGGCGCTGGTGGTAGGCATGGAGCGCGGCGCGCGGCAGCGCTCCCGGCAGCTCGCCGAGCGCCTGCTGGCGCTGGACGATCACGATAGCCTGGGACTGCGGGAGCTGGTGCTCGACCAGCTGCTGCGCGACGGGCGTGACGACGAGGCGCTGGCCATCAGCTATCCGCCGGAGGGCGAGGAGCTGGGCGAGGCGGCGCTGAGTCTGCTGCTGGGCCGGGCGCTGTCGCTGTTTCGCCTCGAGCGTCTGAACGAAGCCGCAGAAGCCCTGGAGACGGCGCGTCGATATAATCCCCACGTGCTGACCCTGCTGAGTGCCGAGAATCCGCGCCCGGTCCCCCTTGCCGGCCGCGACGGGCTGGCCGAGCCCGGTTCCCGGGCGGAGGCGTGGCAGTATCGCACCCTGATGCGCGACCAGTGGCGGGCCACCCCCGGGGCGCTGGACTGGCTTCAGGCCCGGCGAGATGCCCGCTAGGGTCTTCAAGTCCCCGCCCGCCATGATGGCCGTGGCAACAATCGGGGCCTTGCCGTCAGGCCCCGCGGGGCATCGGTGCCGGCACCAGGTCGCGGTCGCGGCTGATCCAGATCGCCAGCGCGATAGCCGGTAGGCCGAGCGCCGTGGCGATCACGAAGAAGGTGGCGTAGCCCTCTGCGGTGACCACCAGCCCTCCGAAGCCGCTGAGGAACTTTCCCGGCAGGGTCATCAGCGACGAGAACAGCGCGTACTGGGTCGCCGTGTAGGCCCGCGATGTCAGGCTGGAGAGGAAGGCAATGAACACTGCGCTGGCCAGGCCGTTGGCCAGGTTGTCGCCGACGATCGCCATGACCAGCATCGGCAGGCTCTGTCCGGCGAGCGCCAGGCCGGCGAACAGCAGATTGGTCAGGGTTGCCGCCGCGGCCCCCAGTACCAGGATCGGCCCGATGCCGTAGCGCGCCACCAGCAGCCCGCCCAGGATGCCCCCGGTCACGCTCATGGCGATACCGAACACATTGGTGACGTTGGCGATGGTGGCCAGCGTGAAGCCCATGTCGATGTAGAGGGGATTGGCCATGGAGGCCATGGCCAGGTCGCTGATCCGGAACACCGCGATGAACACCAGCAGCCACAGCGCCTTCAGGCGGTGGCGGGTGAAGAAGTCGGTGAAGGGGCAGACGATGGCGCCGATCACCCAGGCCCCCAGACGGCGCAGCTGGCGCGGCTTGCCACGACTGGCGCGCAGGAAGGCGCGTACCCGCGGCTCGTGGATCAGCTGGGTAGTGAGCGACAGTCGGTCGGGCTCCGGGCGCAGCAGAACGGTGATAACTCCGACGCCCACCAGGGCCGCCATGGTCAAGTAGGCCGCCTCCCAGGAGAGCCAGGAGGCCACATACATGGCCCCGGCGCCGGCGGCCAGTAGCCCCCCTCGGTAACCGATGATGTAGGTGGAGGCCATGGCCGCCTGAATATCGTCCGGCGCCGACTCGATGCGGAAGGCGTCGATGGCGATGTCCTGGGTGGCGGAGCCGAAGGCCACCAGCAGCGCAAAGCCCGCCACCATCGCCAGGTTCTCGGTCGGGTCGAGGCTCGCCAGGCCGATCAGACCGGCGGCGATCATCGCCTGAGCCAGCAGCATCCACCCGCGGCGCTGGCCCAGGGTACGGGTCAGCAGCGGCAGCGCCAGGCGGTCCACTATCGGGGCCCAGAAGAACTTGATCGAGTAGAGGATGCCGATCCAGGAGAAGAAACCGATGGCGGCCACCTCGACCCCGTCGCTGCGCAGCCAGGCCGAGAGCGTCGAGAATACCAGCAGGAAGGGCAGGCCGGCCGAGAAGCCGAGAAACAGCATGGTGATCACCGGCGCGCGCAGATAGATCGCCAGGGCTTCACTCCAGCTGCGGTGGGGCGTTGGGCTGGGCAGGGGGGTTGACATCGGGCAGGGCACTCCTTGCGAACCACCCGGCACGGCGGGGGGCCACCGTCGATGGTAGAATCCTCGTATCGCGCCGATTGTTGCAGAGCGTCCGCGCCGATACCAGCATCCTTCACCCTTGGCAGGAGTCCCATGAACGAGAACGATGCGAGCCTCGAGTCCGGCGATAAAGCCGTTCCGCGCTGGTACGTGATCCAGTGCAAGGGCGGTGAGTCCTTCCGGGCCGCCGAGCACCTGTCGAATCAGGGCTACGATGTGTTCCACCCGGTGCTCGAGGTGCAGAAGAAGCGCCGCGGCAAGCTGGAGTGGGTCAGCGAGCCGCTGTTTCCCTATTACCTGTTCATTCGCCTCGACCAACTGGTGAGCAACTGGCGGCCGATTCGTTCCACCCGAGGCGTGCTGAAGCTGGTGGGCTTTGGCGAGATGCCCGTGGCGGTGAATGACGACCTGGTGGCCACCCTGCGCGAGCACGGCAGCCAACGCGACGACGCCACCGCCAACCTCTACTTCCAGGCAGGCGAGACCGTGCAGATCACTGAAGGGCCCTTCAAGGATCTGCAGGCGGTCTTTGCCGGTCACAAGGGCGAGGAGCGTGCCATCGTGCTGCTGAATCTGCTGCATCGTCAGCAGCGGCTCGAGGTGCCGGTGGCTCAGCTGCGCCGCAGTTGAGCCGCGCCATGCCCCCCACTCATATTCGAGGAGAATGCCATGACGATCGCTCCCCAGCGGGTCGTGACCCTGCACTACGTCCTGACCGATACCGCCGCCGGCGAGGTGCTGGATGACTCTCGTACCCGCCAGCAGCCGCTGGAGTATCTCCACGGCCACCACAACATCGTCGAGGGACTGGAGCGCGCCCTGGATGGCCAGACCGAGGGCGCCGAACTCAGCGTGACCCTGATGCCGGCCGAGGCCTACGGCCTGCGCAACGAGGAACTGGTCCGCGAGGTGGGCCGCAGCGCCTTCCCGGTAGATGACCTGGCGCCGGGCATGCGCTTCCAGACCCCCGGTGAGGCTGGTCCCCAGGTGGTCACGGTGCTGGAGGTGCGCGACGCCAGCGTGCTGATCGACACCAACCACCCGCTGGCGGGTCGGACCCTGCGCTACCGGCTGGAGGTGCTCGAGGTGCGCGACGCCACCCGGGCCGAGCTCGCCAAGGGCCATCCGCTGCCCCCCGGGACCGATCCCGCCAGCGTGGAAGACAAGAAGGTGCTGTAAAAACTGACCTGTATCAAGATTCGCCCCGCCCCTGCGGACTGCGGATCCCAACTTGATGCAGGTCAGGGTTTTACCCGCCCCCCCGGGCTAAAGTCTTTTCAACAGATTGAGACGGGAGGGTAAGCACATGTATCTAGATGACGCCGTAATCTTCGGGTTGGTCACCGTCGCGATGATGATCGCCTTCATGGGTGGCTGGATTGGTTTCATCGTGCGAGATAGTCGCAAGAAGAAGCACTAAGCCAGTCATCGCAAAGAGTTGTCAGGGGAGGGGGGAGTCATCCCCCCAGTAGCCGACCCGCTTGGGTCGGCTTTTTTTTATGCGCTCGCCGACTCAGCGCTGCACGGTGGTTCGGCCACTCTCCGCCGGCCCGCGCCAGTGGCGTTGCCAGGCGCGCATCACGCGCTCCGGGTACCAGGTCTGTCCCAGGCTGCCGTTGTAGCGGGCCAGGGCTCGGGTAAAATCGCCGCGCTCCACCGCCAGGTAGTGGGCGAGTATGGTGGTGCCGTAGCGCAGATTGCGCCACGGGTCCTTGAGATCGTCGGCGGGCAGGCCCAGTTCGCGAATCCAGAACGGCATGATCTGCATCAGGCCCACCGCTCCGGCGGAGGAGATCGCGTCGGCCCGGAAGGCACTCTCCACCTGGATGACCGCCAACACCAGCTCCGGTGGAAGCCTGGCCAGGCGGGCCTCCATATAGACCCGCTGAAGCAGCTCACCGCGCAGGGCCTCATCCTTGACGAAGCGCGCAACCGAGGGCTCCATGGCGTTCTGCCACTGGCGTGCCGCCCAGATCTCCGCCGGATCCCGGGTGAGAGAGAGGCTGGCGTCGAGGGTGGTGCGCAGGGAGGCGGGGGCGGCCGGAAGCGCCTGGATCACCAGGGGGCGTTGGTTGGCCTCCAGGGAGGCCAGGAAGGTGTCATCGCTGGCCGCCGCCGTGGAGGCGGCGACCAGGCAGAGCGTGGCGAGAGCGGCGGCGAGGCGCTTCATGCCGCCGCGTGGGTCAGCGGCTGATGCGCTCGCCCAGGAAATCGAGTAGCTGCTCTGCCGGTAGCATGGTGGCGTCACTGTCACGGCGTCCCTTGTATTCCAGTTCACCCTTGTCCAGGCCGCGGTCGCCAACTACCAGACGATGGGGAAGGCCCATCAGCTCATGGTCGGCAAACTTGGCCCCCGGGCGAAGGTCGCGGTCATCCAGCAGTACCTCGAAGCCGGCCTCGGTCAGCTGCGCATAGAGCTTCTCGGACTCCTCGCGCACCCGCTGTGACTTGTGGGCATTCATCGGCACCAGCGCGATATGGAAGGGCGCGATGGCATCCGGCCAGATGATGCCGGCGTCGTCGTGGTTCTGCTCGATGGCGGCGGCCACGACCCGGGTCACACCGATACCATAGCAGCCCATCCAGGGGTGAATGGCACGACCTTCGTCGCCCAGCACCGTGGCGTTCATCGCCTGACTGTATTTGCAGCCCAGCTGGAAGACGTGGCCCACCTCGATGCCGCGCTTGATCGCCAGCGTGCCGCGGCCGTCCGGCGAGGGGTCGCCCTCCATCGCCTTGCGGATGTCATGGACCGCGGGCAGCGCCAGGTCCCGCTCCCAGTTGATGCCGAAGTAGTGCTTGCCGTCGACGTTGGCGCCGGCGCCGAAGTCGCTCATCAGCGCCACGCTGCGATCGATGATGATCGGCATCTCCAGGCCCACCGGGCCCAGCGATCCGGGGCCGGCGCCCACCGCGGCGCGGATCTCCTCTTCGCTGGCCATGGTCAGCGGGGCGGCCACCTCGGGCAGGTTCTCGGCCTTCACCTCGTTGAGCTCATGGTCGCCGCGCACCAGCAGGGCGATCAGGCCGCCTTCGGCACCGTGCACCATCAGCGTCTTGAGGGTCTTCTCGATGGGCAGGCCGTGCTGCTCGACCAGGGCGGCAATGGTCCTGGCATCGGGGGTGTCGACCAGGCGCAATTCCTCGGCGGGTGCGGGGCGTTCGGGGTGGGTTCCCAGCGGCGCCGGCAGCGCCTCGGCCTTCTCCATGTTGGCGGCATAGTCGGAGTCGGTGGAGAAGACGATCTCGTCCTCGCCGGAGTCGGCCAGCACGTGGAACTCGTGGGAGCCGGTGCCGCCGATGGCGCCGTTGTCGGCGATCACCGGGCGGAAGTCCAATCCCAGGCGGGTGAAGATCCGCGTGTAGGCGTCATACATCGCCTGGTAGGTCGCCTTCAGCGAGGCCTCGTCGACGTGGAAGGAGTAGGCGTCCTTCATGATGAACTCGCGGGAACGCATCACCCCGAAGCGCGGACGGATCTCGTCGCGAAACTTGGTCTGGATCTGGTAGAAGTTGATCGGCAGCTGCTTGTAGCTGGCGATCTCCTTGCGCACCAGGTCGGTGATCACCTCCTCGTGGGTGGGGCCGACGCAATAGTCGCGATCGTGGCGATCCTTGAGGCGCAGCAGCTCCGGACCGTACTGCTCCCAGCGGCCAGACTCCTGCCACAGCTCGGCGGGCTGCACCGCCGGCATCAGCACCTCCTGGGCGCCAGCGCGGTCCATCTCCTCGCGGACGATGCGCTCGACCTTGCGCAGGGTCTTCAGCCCCAGCGGGAGCCAGGTATAGAGGCCCGAGGTGAGGCGGCGGATCATGCCCGAACGCAGCATCAGCTGATGGCTGATGACCTCGGCGTCGGCGGGAGTTTCCTTGAGGGTGGCGATCAAAAGTTGAGTGGCGCGCATGGGTCCGGCGTTTCCTCGGGCTCGTCGAAGGGGCGGTCCGCCAGGACGGCGGCAGTTGGCGCATTGTACGGCCAAGCGTCAGGCGCGGCAAAAGCCGTCCGTGAAAGCCCCGCTGCTCGTTGGCCCCTGGCGCCAGGGCTATCGCAGATGGAAGCATCGCTCAAGGCTGTTCCGGCGACAGGCCTGCAAGGGGGCGCCATGAACCCCTCCCTGGGGGCTACCTAGACCCTC